>Ga0065711_1033908_pt1 | contig 24608 bp, 9 predicted proteins | sample Hoacrofraction12_FD_59098 | JGI IMG/M metagenome (GOLD analysis project Ga0065711, IMG submission 59098) | Hoatzin crop microbial communities from Cojedes, Venezuela - Epithelial fraction 12 v2 (version 2) | ecosystem: Host-associated > Birds > Digestive system > Esophagus > Crop | place...
CCCCCCCCCCGCCCCGCTCAGTATTCCACACTGTCACAGCCACAAGAAAATACATGCATATTTATGTCTGCATTTTAGCAAAGTACACCTGCCTTGTCTATCAGCCTTGGCCTTAGCCAATATGCAGCCACCACCCTGCACCACAACTGACCCTCTGACCATTTTGGGAATCTGCATCCAAACATCTTCTTAGCACCACCTCTCACCCATGAATTCCAGAGGGTCTATGCACAGGCATGGCAATTCCTCTTGACTGTACTCATAAACCCAATGGGCCAGAGCTCATTTCCAGCCCTGAGGCACGGCTTTCACTCAGAGCATCTCCCACTACATGACAGCATTGGCCTGGTGACAGTTCCTCGCTCAGCTGGCTTCTGAACCACACCTGGCATCGCTGGGGAGAGGATGCCTGTGTGCTAATTGCTAGTATGGACAACTCACAGGACACTACCTTGGTCCATGCCCTGACCCTGCTTGTTTTTCTGACAGCCTCTGAACCCCTGCAGCATCATGGGTAGGAACCATGCAAGTCAAAGAGCTTCCCATGGCTTTTGCTGACTCTCAGGACCGTTCACCACACTGTAGTGGAGAAAGAGCCCGTGTGACTAGGTGTGAGGCTGCAAGCTCATGAGAAGTGCTGAAAGCAAACTGCGACAGGCACTGTCTTTCCAAGCAGCTTTGCTAGCAGAGGGCTGGAGTCCTCACATGCATGCTCCTTCCTATCTCTGGAACTGCCCAGTTTGGGGAAGAACTGGCTCCACTTGGCTAGCAGCGCTTATGCAGCATTTTAATCTCCTCGTTGGACCCACCCAAGGAATCTGATCAACTACCTTCAGGACCTGAAGGCCTCCAAAATTTTTGGAAGTTTCCATTTGTCTCACCTGCTTGCCCATCCTTGGGTACTCACACATCTTCTATAACATCCCCTTACTAAAGACACAGAATTTTTGTGTTGTTTTGCACTGCCTAATATTTAAGCATATATGCAAGAAGTTAGTGCCTTCAGTGACATCATCCTCTTCTTGAGTCGAGATATGGAGAGATACCTGATGAAAGGGGGGAAAGAGATCTTTTTGTTTCTCCTTCCTGCATGTTTCTCCCACATTGACTCAGCTTAGATAGCAGTGATGCAATATCTCTTTTGATAACATTCATACAGAGTCACAAATTAGGAAAATATCCTTTGAGCACACCAGGAGGACAGTTTATCACATGGGAACTCTGGTCACCTACCTGCAGTTTAACTACAACCACAGGATGTCTCAGCGTCCCCATTGGCACATTAAACTGGAGCTAAGCTTACTGGTCACTTACACTTCACCAAGTTTATTAAAAAGGGTGCAATAATATCACGAGCACAGCAAAGCTTTTGCTGGTTTCTCACCAGGGAGAAGAAAAAGTGCCATTTTGGTTAGTAAGAAATGCTAGATTTCCCATAAGAGTAAAGTCTGGTGTTGAAACAAGATGCCCAAGCTTATCACACCAATAACAAATTCTCTTCTGGGAAGGTCCTACCCCATCCTGTCTCATTAGCTTGCTCCCAGTTCTGTTCAATCGTTAGCTAGTCATCTTAGTCATCATTAACCTTGGCCCTATCTCGCTAAAAGAAGAACTTTATCCAAAAAGGCAACCTTTTTAATGCATCTAGTATGCAGTCCTTACCCTCCCCTGGATGTCCTCTGTCAAGATGGAGACAGGACTTCTTCCAGGATGAGGATGTCGGTCACCTACCCAAGACGCCAGAGGGGAAGGGATATGCTCCTTAGTGGGTGTCATGGAGGCCTACCTCCCAGCACCGGCAGAGAGAGCCAAGGAGCCAAGGCCAGCCCGGTTCTCGCACGTACCCTCCAGCCCCCAGGGACAACGCAGGGTACAGCACAGCGAACTGGCATAGAGCTGAGCCCTACAGCCAAGGGAAAGAAATCCTTTCAACGGTCTCATCCAAAAGTAGGAACCACTAGAAAGTCAACTTCAGCGCATACCTGGTATTCAGAGAGGAAAAAGCTGGCATAATGAGGCACGACTGTGTAGCTTTCTGTAAAGGGGACCTTTAACAGTAAAATCTCTAGACCTAAACCCGTCAGGGACACCATACTATTGTAGCTTCCCTATCTTCAGCAGGATGTGCTCATGTTCAGCACATTAAAATGCGACCACCTGCTAGTAAACAGAACTGCTGGCAAACACTTTATCATTAAATACAACCATTCAAAAGCTCTGGAGGTGGACAGTCTAGGCTTAAACACCTTCCTGAGCTAATCACGCTGCTCCGAGGGCAAAATAAAAAGAAATGAAAGAAATACGAAACATAAGCACAGAAATGTAATTTTTCAGAGAAATAAGATGGACTTATTGAGCAGAGCTTTTCTCAATGTTTTTTAATCATTTTTGTGAACTTCATTCTGATATCCAAATATATAATCTGTCAGGTCTACATGACATTTCCACTGCTGATAAATTATGTTCAAATATATCAGGTAGAGGATGGCCTGCTTGTTTAAAGTACTAATTGTTAATTTTAATGGATGGCTAGTAAGAAAAATTGCAATCCTGTGTTAGTGGAAAATAGCATAGACAGAATTCTATGGGCAAAATTTCTTCACTTTTTTTAAAAACATTTTCCATAGCTATTTATGTCTTAAATTCATACGCTTTCAAAACCAAGTGCATTCCACAGGAGTGAAGGATTTCAGAGTTGTGGGTTTTTTGCTGTTGTTGTTTTTAAGATAGGGATACTGGGATTGCTCAGTCTATAGGGAAGTCAGTGTAGTTTGAAAAGTTGATGGATAAGCATCTTTATTGCCACAGCAAACGAAACTTGATACTGATTTTTCTTACCATACTGTAGATGTCATGTCAAGTTACGCAGATGTAAATCCACTGGAAGTAACAGTTACTCTGAATTACTGATTGTCAAACAAAGCAGAATTTGGCCTGACATGAAGGCAGGAAAACAACTATGCAACAGTATATATAAAAGAAAATAGTAACACAATATATGCTTTACTTAAGAACTCTATGAAATATTTGAACACTGACACAAAATAGTTTTCCTACAAAAAAATTTGCTGCTGAGTTCCCAGGGCCACAAGCATTCTGAGAGCAGGTTTTCGGATGGCATGATGTAGTATTAGTATGACTTTAGGCCAACATTTTCAAATGAGGCATTTAAAGCTAAGATAAATACCTTTTTAGGTGTGAAGTATTCATAGATCATAGACATATTGATAACCACTCAGTTGGGCAGGACAGATGACAGTGCAGCAGCGAATTTTAGGGATGCAATCTCTGGCTGTGTCAAATTAAGACAACTATGCTGTTGATCCACAATCACAAGAAGCAACCAGAAAAAGGTCTCTGGAAATACTCAGCCTTCTAAATGCAGAAATGCAGAATAGAAAAGTTTAGTTAGTAATGAGCTATATTGTTCTCTATAGATATAGATATAGATATATCTGTATCTATCTGTCTATATATATAACTGGCATTATTGCGTCATGAGACCTAAATAATAAAAGAAGGTCATGTCAACTCACAAAATACATGGGACTCCTAAAAATTAAGAAAAATAAGTACAGCAATCACACTTGAGCCAGCAGAGAATAAGCACTGTAAGAAGTAATGCTTTTGATGTTTTAGTTTTTCTTTTTGGACAGCTTTATTTACACACAGGATGAAAAAACACTGCAGCAAGTTTAACCACCAATTTTTTTTTTAAGGTGATCTCTATCTACTACAAAAGTAATTTGCCTTTCCATTACCAGTCTTTAATCTTTTGGGAGACTTTGAAGGACCAAATAAACTTCTAATCTCGGCCACTGTCTATGTGACGCATTCAAAAAGAAACCCTCAAAGCTCAGACTCCTTAAATCAACTACATCCAGTGCAAGGCTGGATTTCCTGCTTGTTTGCTTTTGGCCTTGCTGCATATTGGTTCAGGACTTAGGGGCGAACTCAGCTGCAAAGATAATGCCAAACCAGAACATTTCTTTTCCTCTGGCTGCCGAGGAAATCCCTGCTTTAGATTAGAAAATAACTAATGATTGTGTGTCCCTGTATACTTTGGAGTAGGGCCCCTTATTTTATCTACATGGCAGCTACCTGTCAACGTGTGGTGCTTGGAGTAGCGCACTGGGAGTTCATACACACCAAGACTATCTAAACAGACCATTAAGTGCTAGTAAAGTAACACATGTGAACGACAGGTCAATAAATTTTAAACAACTTATGCTCACTGCAAAGACCTGGCTGTTTTAGAACAAGCTGTGTTTACATAAAATCAATTTTTACAAGCATCTAAATAATTAGGGAATACATCGCAATAATAATTATATTCTAAGTTCAATATAATAGTTCCAAAGGAATTCAACGCATCCCTTGTTTGTTAATGCATTTTTATTTCTCTTCCACAGGTCTGGCTTCTTAAATAATACCTCCTCTTTACAGATGTTCAAATTCCAACTTGTGTTGTAAAAAGGAATTGTTACTTTCAACACTTATGTGCCCTGATGCTCATCCCACTGCAAACGTACGTAGAAAATGACTGCGAGGTCAGTAATGCGCGCTTCTAACTTATGTTGTTATTTTACCCTTTCTAACAATATTTGTTTGAAATCGATTGATTTACCCAGAGCAATCAATGTATACATGGAAAATTGGAATTACCTGAATTCAATTTCAGATCAAAAAATGCAAAAGCTTTGGATTAAGCAATGGTTGAGATCTCAACTTCCTGGTCTTTACACCACGTCAGTCTACTAATTTAAAAGCTGCATATGCGTACTCAAATAAACACACACGCCACATGCACTCGCACCCAATGGCAAGTAGATGGCAAATAAAAGAACCCAAATTTCACAATAAAGACTAAGCTAAATGTTATCCATAGCTACAATGGCAAAGGCACTGGCAAACTGATTTACAGGGCTGAGTTTCCACTTCATTTTTGTTGCTTTTCAGCTACAGGCAAAAGACTTTAGCATGTTGTGAGCGCTATAAATTCACATTTGCCACAAGAACCCATGATGCCATCTGTTCCCTAGAGCGTTTACATAAAGTATGCCAATGCAAACCATCTGCAAACTGTTCTTGCATGCGAATTCTTGTGATAATGCAATGTGGTACATTTGCAATTTCAAGCAAAGACCACTTGAGCTTCTTTGTAATTGCCATGCTTAACTCAGATGTTCTATAGAAACCTCTTTAGAGGAGGATTGTGGGGTATTTTGTCGGTGGTTTTTCTAAGTCCTTGATGTTAACTCTTTACCATTGTTTTCAGGTTTCTTTACTGCAAGATAATGGTGTACTTTAAAGTAAGGGTGAGAGGAGGAAACACAGAAAGCGGGATATCTTCCATCCTCTTCAGTTAAAGACTTTGAAAAGACCCTCAGCCTTTTGGAAACAAAAAGAGAGCAAGACCTTGGCTACTTATATTCAGCATTGGATTGTATGAACTGTAGCAGACAACTGTAGGGTTGCAAAGCACTGTAATTCTTTCTGTCCACTGTAAAATTACATCGCAGTTTCTCCTTTCCTCTTTATGACTAACTTTTTTTTCTTCTTTTTATTTTAAAAAGTTGATGTGAAACCAAATGCTTAGGAACTACCTGCTCACATACACTGATAGATTCTGAGTGGCAGCGGAAAGTTTCAGAAATAGCAATGGTGGAAAAGCTACGCACATACACACACACACACACACACACACACCCCGCCCCCGTCAACAGCAGAAATCCCTGCAGATCCTACAGCTGTTGGGTCCCTGGTTAACTGTGCTAAGCAGATAAATTATTGAGCCTTTAGACCATTTTCTAGCTTTCTCTAGTTGGTATGTAAATTTTCAACAACTACCTCTCTCCCCACCCAGTGAATTTAAATGCAGCGTTTCCTATCTTGGGTCAAACCAGCCACCAAAAGTAATCTGCATGCATCTGTGTTCTGCTTCCTTTACTGATTTACTACAAAAAAAAAAGTGGCCACTATCACCACTTAATCATATTTGTTTACGTAGCACAATTTCATGCTTCAGCTGCTACCAAGTATAATATAACTTCCCTCTTCCCTACTACTCAAACACGCCTTTAGTAAAAACCACAGGAGAACAAAGATCTGGCAGAGCGCTTGGGTGACACCCTCAATTAGCCAGCGTGACACATGCCAGCGCTCAGTGCCACACACCCGGGCTGCCCGCTCTCTCCAGCTAGGAACCCAGCTGACTCCCGTGCATTAGCTGATGGTTGAAGAGTGTATTATAGACTGACTGTGGAAACGATTAGCAATTCTTAAAAGATTCAATCAGCTTGTAATTTGGTTCAGTCTGCCCTCATGCTTTATGAAAACGACCGTCAGCCTGAATCTTCCCCACTCTGTGAGCATTACTACTGGGAAATTTCTCTTGCTTGTTAACCCCGTACCAGTCTCCTAACTAAATCCTAATAAAACTAGCTCTGAGATATTAATTTCCATCACTCACTCACTCCAGACAATGTTAAACATTGTGAACAGTGACATGCGTGATATAATTAACTATGACTGAGTGTTTTCATTTGTTTAAGTGCAGAGGCCTTATTTTCCATTATCTCCTTTTTACTAGAGAAGAAAGCAAGCACTGACGTATATGGTGCACCTCACATACCTCCTGCCTTTTCCACAAATTATCAGTGAATGATGATTTTTAGCACTAACTCCGCCTTTCTTCAGCCAATCTGCTTCCTAGCTCCCTCCTGACCCTCTGGGATTGGTACTCACCCCAGGCTGTTTTCTAGAGCGGGTTATGTCGTGCTTTGCTGGGAGTTATCAGCATGCTCAAAATTTATGCAAAAGAACAAAAGAGATGATCAAAGTAGCAGGAATACCTGAGCTTCTGTCCCTGCGATAGCTCACTTTCACTGAGCAAGCCCCAACAGCATCTGTCATTAACGCAATGGATTGCTTTGCTCAGACATCTGTGGGTCACATTATTTCATGACAAGGCTGCAGCAAGAGGGGAAAGTAAAACTGAGGCAGGTTATTAATCACTTACTGTTTCCTGTACAACACAGAGGAAATAATCAAGCAGTATAGTGGGTTATAAAGGGAGATTCCTGAGAAACAGAAATATGCAGTTCATTTAAGGCATTGCAGGAGGCCGTGTGATAGAGGCTGATTCAGTTTGTGGAAATTTGGCTTTATTTTATTTATGAGATCAAGTAACTGACAACAGCTGCCACATCTAAATGAGGGTATGATGGCATTCGCCCAGCCTCCGAGAAGAGCAGCGCTTCAGATTTACAAGTCTTCTCCATTCATATCCAAAAGCACATGGTTTGATCCAGAGCAGGTGGAATGAGCCCAAAACTACACTCAGTGATATTACACTACCAGGAACAAGGATCTGGAGGGAATTTGCCACGTATAAATTAATGCCAACCTTAACTGGAGTAACTTTGACTCATCGATACATGCAGCTGTGTCCTCGCTAGGGAGTTTTCTGGCTACATATGATTTTACACATCTGTCAGCTTTAAATCAGCGATCCAAATATAGACTGCAGGGTGCCAGAACGCTCTGTCAATTTGCCCCTTTCCCTTGGGCCTAGAACACACTAAATGGGCCGAGACTCATCAGTGAGGGATCAAGTCCTGATCCTACCCACACCCCATAATCCTGTCAACCTCAGCGATGAAGAATGGGAGTCAAAGGAAACAAAGCCGCACCCGAGTTTTTAAATCCTGCCCCCCGCCCCCCCCGCATCATCCGTCTGCAGCAGACTGAATTTTTCTCCATTTTTTTCTCTGCCATGCAAATTGCAAACAGTAGGCAGCTTCCTGCCAGCCAGCAGCACGGGAAGTCAAAGGGTACACAGCACCAGCGACAACGAATATTGAACCAAACGAGACTGGTTTCTGAATCGTCATTTCTGTGATGAATAAGGGAGATAAAACTCCCTTTGAAGAGTTTTCTAAAGCTACACTGAAGTAATCGCCCAACACACAACAGAGGTGGCTTACACAGGAGGGAGGGACGGGGGTGCAGCGTTTTGTGGTTTTGTGCGGCTTTTAGCTACACTAAGAGAGCAAGGCTTAGAACTGCTAGCTGTAGTAACTTCTAATACTAACCTACTCTGCTGTTAGGTTTGCAGGACAACAAAGGCTCATCCCTGTTTCTGCTCCTCCCAAGAACTTCCAAGAGAAAAAGACAGTACTCAAACACAGGGGCAGGACTGGCGATGCTGGCAGATGAAGATGGTGCTGTGGCAGCTTCAATACCGAGTTAGCTTGAAAAAAAAATTAGCCCATTTAAGCAGTATCAGCCTACCCATAATGGTGATTATCACAGAAAAAAAACAACACCTCACATCTCACTAATATTATGATTATTAGTATTGATGGAGACTTCTAGCAGATGCTAAAACCTAGTCCAACAAGAAACATGATGATGCACAAAAAAAATCAGCTTGGGATTCGCTTTTTTCCAGATATTACTGAGCTTTATATTTCAATCTTTAGAAATAGCCCAGTCAAAGACTGTGACCTCCGTGAGAGCACTAATTGAGGATTGGACAGAGTTTCCCAGAGACTAACAGCCCTGGGTAGCCAGGCTGCGCTGCCCTGCTACGGTGCTGCTGCGAAGAATACATATATGACAAGACCTTTGGTCCTTAACTGTGATGGATACCAAGTTGCTACAGCAAATATTGCCCTGGATGACTGCCAAGGATTAATCTTTTGACAATTAGGAACTTGTTTCATTTTCCAGCATAAGCGAGGGTATGCCTTTGCTAACCTAATCTCAGTTTGAAAGATGTCAAGCATATTCTTCAAGACAAAATTAAAAGACAGGCTGTTTTATCTTCAAAAGAAGTGACTGGAACATAGAAAAAAATCACACTTTAATCTATCCTCGGATACAGGATTAGACACAGCCTGGCTGTGTTTCACTGATGTGTACAGCTTTCAATACCCTCTTAAAAATCACAGTTCTGAAAAAATCAAATGACAGAATCTGGTAGAAATTACATTACTTTGTAGTGATCAAATTCTGTCCTTAGATGTACACATGTGGGGCTCCGTTTGACAGCAAGCCTGCATAACCAGAAAGCCTTCATCTGAGCGCAGAACCTGACCCACAGATGCAGAAAAACACACGTTTGATGTAGCATATTTGTATCCTTTCAGAATAGTAGCATCTGGCCCTGAAAGTATTTTAACACCCTGAGACTGATACGTTTGACATATTGTAGTCTTGCTGAGTTCCTTCCTTTCTTTTGAGATGATGGACTTGATAGGTCTGCATTACCAAGTGATTAATCAGTCACTTTTGTAAAGGTTATCTGTTAAAAATACATCTGATTAATTTGATCCAATGACAGAAGAGGAGCTATAGATCCCTTACAGCTGACCCGGAGGCCACCACTGTATAACAATGGACAGGTTTCATTTATAACGTGGTGAACACACCTGGAAATCTGCTTGTAATTAGAAAGTGATAATGAATCCATCTATCAAAAGGAGGCCGGTTTGTCAGCAGTTCTGGATGCAAACCCTCATATTTACTGTAAATCCCTCTGGCTTTCCCTGGGGGGTGTAACTGTAAAGATGAGTCTTTGGCACCTCAATACTATGCCTCGGTGTTAAGGAAGAGGTTTTTCTTTTTGGTGAATCCATGGTCTTGCTCTAACAGTGAGTAAGAGTGGCAAGTGATGAGTTACAGACATGAATCTTTTTCTTGAAACACTGTGTCTGTTTCAGCAGAGGAGAAAGATGCTTAGAGACTCTGATGATCTGAAAGACAAATGAGACTTATACAGATGGAAAATGCTTGAATGAAGCAGAAGTAAGGGAGCCGACAGATAACAGATGACGATTAAACAGACCTGTGTACCTAGCGTAAGTTCCCGACGAAGGGTACAGGTCATTCAATACCTATAAAGATTATTGGGGTGATACTAAGGCTATTTCACAAATAACCTGATTAACATGAGCTTCTGAAGAAGGCTCAGACTCAAAGAGGACTTTGAGATTACGAGCTTTGGGAACTGGAAAGATAGAATTACCATCAAAGGAAACAGTCATGAAGGATGAAAGGGAATCGAAGGAGTTTGGAAGAGCCCTGACCACAGCTGCTAGTCTTTTTCTTTTTTATCAGCATTCAGGTGGAGATATCTGCAGATACCAGAACTCCAGTTAAAAAAAGTAACTGTAACAGGAAGGGAGCCATTCCTCAATACACCTGAACACCTCCATGACCCTGGGAAACTGGCACTGATGATCAAATGTAAGTAATGTTTCCTGATGGAAAGCCACAGCAAAAGACTTCAATACATTTCTGAATATTGATTCCTTCTAGAAACCAGAGCAATCCACATAGAAAGAAAACTGGACATCGGTCTTTAGTGCGAAATCTGTTACAATCCAATTAAGCGTCTACCAGAAAGCCAACGTAAACACTCCCATGCAGCAACAAAAGAGAAAACAAAACCACATAGGATCAGTCCTCTAAAATCTGACACCATAAGATGAAGAGACCTGGCCTGTTTCACGGCCACAGACAGATGATTAAAGTGTAAAACACGTCAGAATAAAACTGTTAAATAAATCATTTTACAAGGCGGAATTTTAAAGTTTATTTCCACCGTCTTCTTGGCAACTGGCTAATTACCTGCTTATATCTTCTTAAGATGAGGAGGAAACTGAAAAGAGGCCATTAATAAATCAGATGATCCCCAGCAGCCCCAAGCCTTTAAACACAGTGGACAGCAGTTTTTACTACGGGAGAGTACAGCCAAGCTCATAACAACATTACTCAAAAAGTCCAAACAGCCCTTCAACCGCCAGTCTTCTCAAGTGTTTGTGGGGAAAAGGTCCATTAAGGAAACTCTAGAATATACACACACGGAAGAAAGTGAAGAAATGAAGCACAACAGAGTGCAAACGTTAATCTTGGGCAACAACAGCAAGAACGCCGTGGCGGAGAATCGCACTTCAGAGCAGCAGGACAAACCAGGACAGCTTATGATTGTGGAGAGAAAGAAAACGTTCCTCGTGGCCCGATGGATACCAGTGACCATTCCCAGGGGCATCGTCAGGGCTTTGCCGTGAGCACTGAATAGCTGCAGGGTACAGCCAGGCTGGGGTGGTTGGAGTCAGAGCCGTGTGAGATCTTCCTGGGAACCCTCCCAAGGCTGGGTGTGCCAACATGGAGAAAGGCCAGCATAGCAAGAAGAGGCGACGACTGAGAACAGTCTTCAAACAATATGCTAAAATGTGAAGATTCACGTAGGTAAAAGATTCGAGAAGAAAAAACGCAGCAGAAGAATCACCTGGTCAAAGCAACAGATCTGAAGTAAAAATTTAGCTTTCAACCACGATATACAATTCAAATTAAAATTAACACGAAGAAGCCAGGAAAACAAACACACACTCTCCCCTCTCCTCCCCAACGTATACGGAACAAGCAACAAACTCTATTAACACCAAATCCAAGAACATAGACTATCTGTCACTCAATCAGCTACAGGCAAATGAACTGATTAAGAAAATTTGATGAATTTTTCTGTGGTTGATAAATGCTCTGGAGAGCATTTGCAGAAAAGGATGACCAGGGCAAAGAAGGCGGCAGAAGAAACACAAAGAAACGTAGCTATCACCAGCCAATGGAGAAGACATTCACCACCATGCCCTTTTCAGCACCCCAGAGGAACTGCCCAGAACGGCTGAGGCTGGAAGGACAGCAAAGCATTTTAACAGCCGTCCCGTGACAGGACTCGTATGCCCACAGTCCTCGGGCTAACCACCAGCAAGGTTTCAAAAGGGGGTTTATTTCAGGAAGACAACCATTCAGAGCAGAAGCTCTCACTCAGCTGCGGAAGAACAGGACCAGGAAGCACTACAGCATTACAAGACACCGCTTGTCCTCTGTAATTCCAGCTGTTCCTACAGAAATAAAAGGGGGTTTTCTGGCATTTGCCAAATGCAGCCAAGCACTGCTGCAAAGGCAGCTGTGCAGCTATACTGACATAAGGCAGACAAACCCAACCGCCAGTGCCAGTGGAGCTGCCACTGGAAGGCAGAGGTCCTGGAAAAAGAGGAAAAATGAGGTTATTGAAGGCAATGCCATAGGAAAGATCAAGCAACAGAAAGGCTTGAATGGATAAAGGACCACGGAGTGGAGAAGCATAGGGAAGGGGAGGATAGTGGAAAATACGATATAAGAAGAGACAGAAGAGAAGGATGACATGGGAAGAGGCGCAGCCACATATGTCACTGAGAAAGCTCCAGAACTCAGCGACTGCCACAGCAAATGCTACCAGGCCAGTAATGCCAGCCCGCTCCCAGCACACTCCCAGCACGCCGTCTAGCAACCTGCAGAAGGCAGCCTTCATCTTAGCATTTTGGTGCCAAGGAGATGAGTGCAAAACAGTTGTTTGGCAAGCACTGAGGCTTCAAATTCCACGTGGCTGAATGTGTTTCCCCTAATAAAACACATTTATTAGCACAGTGCTATTTTTAAATGTGATTTTTAGAAACTGTGTCATCCAAGAGGTACGTTGCAGGGTAGAAGGGTGGAGAGGCAGAGGGTGGGAACACAGGCCCTCTGAGTGTTGCTCACGGAGATGAAGCGATTGGGAAAGCAGCGCTAGGAGAGCAGCAGATACAGAGCAGACACCAGAATCGTGGGTGGTGATGTTTGTGAGGATGCTGGCTACACAGGCGTGTGCGGCAGGGCCAGATGGTTCTATCAGATACCAAGAGGTCCCGAAACACAGCTGGACCAAGCCTGAGTTAAGTGCCAGGCAAAGGCAAAACCCAAAACTAAAATTGCAAAGCTGGGCACGGTCAGTGAGCTAATGTTTGTGAAGTGCCATAGAAGCTCTATATTTTTCAGACACCTAATGATACTGTGGCACAAAAAGAAGGCTAAACAAAGAGCCACATTCACTTCAGCTGCATTAAAAACATGGAGAACAAAATCAGTTCCAGATATGTCGGAAAGATATTCAAGACCCGCCTGGACAAGGTCCTGTGCAGCCTGCTGTAGGTGACACTGCTTTGGCAGGAGGGTTGGACCAGATGACCCACAGAGGTCCCTTCCAACCCCTAACATTCTGTGATTCTGTGAACAATTGCTAACAACAACAGTAAGGTCGGCATTAGTTTTCCAAGAGAAAGGAAACACTGTGATGGAATAAAAAAGAATAATCACATGAATCATAAAAGAAGATGCTTTCAACAATCTGAGTACCATTTTAAAAGAACTATTAAAAGAAATCAGAACTAGTTTACTGAATTCAAAATGTACATGTCTGAAAGATTGACACTGTTTCGAAGATATGCTTGCATAAATGGTCAGTAATAACAGCCTATATAATGAGTACACAGTAATTAAGAAATACAGACAGCAATAACTTAATGAGCACATCATATTTTCCCCTAAGGAAAGGCACTAGCACTGACAGATCCATCTGCACTCTTCACACCTAGAGTCTTGTCCTGGTGACACACTCCTTGCATGCCTCCCCCAGTACTATTTTGTGAGAAGCACTGGTCAATGCAAATAAATGTCCTTACACTTTTATGTCGACTTACAAATACAAAAATATTAGTCCATTGACATCTGATCTAGTAAAAAGAGATTTGTACCTAGTCATCCTACTTATTTCATCCTTGTCTGGCAAGGCTAGCTGAGAATCTCTTCTCTACTATCGAGTGATCTTACTGCCCTGTCAAACTGCTTACTCCCCACTCTCCCCCACACTCGGGGAAACAGTCTTGTTTATAGCCAGAAAAAGCAGTAATAATTCATCTTCATATACACAGAGCAGCTTCTTAATTCCCCATTTTCTTTTATTTTACCTTCTCAAGTACCACCCACTTTCCCGTCTTAGAGAAACCCGTCTCTCATTCCTCTCCCAAAAATGGCATCCTAAGCTTCAAACACAACCGTCTATACTGCCAACGTTTTTCTGGCCACCCCTAAAGCGTTCGGGGCTTTTGAGGGCAGAGCAGTTCCCAAGTCAGCCTCTTGTACAGATTTGATGGATCAAGTATGCCCAATACTTGTTCCTGTCAAATGTATCACACAGATATTGCTCTGACAGTGTTTTTATGAGTAGCACAGGAACAGATTTGGAAACAAACAAATCTTATCCTTGAGACCAGAGACAAGGATATTAAGGAAAGAACATTTTGGTGGATGTGAGTGTATGTTTTCCTACTTACTGCCCAGTAGGGAGGAAGGTGAATTGCTACTTACTTTTGCAGGCTGCAGTAAGATTTCTGATTCACCCTGCTAGGCTCAGACAGTATTATCACCTGCATCAATTAGGGTACCTCAGCGAGGGTATTTGCAAAAAATTTACAGTAATGGCTTCATCAAAGCATGAAAACATAACTGTGCCCTGATTTATAAGGAGGAAATAAACGATTAGACTATGAACACATTCTTTAGGGTTATTTGAAAAACAAGAGGATATGTGCTGTAGGCACCTTTGTTGGTAGGTGAAAAATTGTTAAGTCAGAAGAGGGGAAAAAAAAAGAGCACCACTGGTTTTCCTCCCTTCCTGGCCATTGTCCTCCTTCCCTTTTTTATTCGACATTTAACTGATAAACATTGCTATTTTATTTTTTCTAAAATGAAATTCTGGACACTATTTCTATGAATGTCTAGCGTTTGTATAAGGTCCCTTATACCAGCCACAATCTTAATCTGGCTTCTCCCAGCTTGCCCTCTGAATTACTTCAAACCAGCTCCACCCAGACTGTCTACAAAGCCTCTCAAACAAGCACAACTGCAACAGGGATTTTCAAGATAAGAGCAGTCCTTTCTCTAGATACCTCCCTCCGCCGCCGTGCAGTTTTGCCCATGATCCTCCCAGCTCAAAGTCAGAGTCAGGACAATATAACCTGCATCAATACACCTGGTCAGCCTGCTTTTTCCTACTGATAAAGAGTAAGTTACATACTTTTGTAATAGGTTTTTGAAGTTTTTCACCTGTTTCTATTTTTCCAAAGCTCCCAGACCAACCAGCCCGTGAGACTTCTACCCCCGGCCTTTATTCTCCGTTACCAGAGACCCTAAGACAGCAATGCTGTCTTGTCCAATGGCAAAGCAAAGGGAGCAAAAAAGGACTACGAATTTCTAGCTGAGGATACTGTTCGAGATGGTGTATGTCCCCAGAAAGCAATGACATGGGCACTGTACTACAGACTATTTCCAGGGCATAGTACAGCAAGTCGTTTCAGAGGGAGGTAGGATGCTGCAGGCACAGCATTTCCACCCCATATTAGAGAGATCCTACGCACTAGTTGAGCCTCTCCAAACTGGAGAATAAAGAAACACCAGGAAGCAGCAGTTTCTTCCTCGTATTTCTGAAGCAGCTAAAAACTGAGGTCTGACCACCAAAGTCTCCACTGAAAGAAATTCCTGACAAGGGCTGGGAAAAAGGGCTGGATATAACGTAAATGGACAGAGTGACCATGATTTCTTTGATGTCAAGGTAAATCCCACCCCACAGGAGAAAGAAAGAAACTCTGCAATAGTTCCTCCCTACAGAATCAAAGTCTCACAGAGTTTATACGGCACAGGACGAGATCGTAAAACTGTTTCAAAACCATTCACTGGTGGTTCTCATGCAGAAAATACTTCTTAGTTCAAACACAATCAAAAGTAATGTTCAGGATCATATCCTTTGTACAAAGGATTCCCATACTTCTTGATTTTCTGTTTTCAGTTGCCCAAGTGAAGAACTCGATGGATAGGGGATTTGTTCTGGTAGACATCAGTTGCCTGCAGCATGTGAATAGAGGTCTCCATCTCTGGAATTAGGACCAGAGTGACATCCACTATGTGTGGGTGGCTCCTGCATTGCTTAGTTGACATGACCAATTTCGGCACTCAAGGCTGCACTCTGTGAAAGTTCAAGGGCTCGTCGGGTGCATCATTCACAGATCTCAGACACAATGACTGCCATGAGACAAGGGGAAGAAGGTGAGGTTTGAAGAATATAAATGAGAGCAGACAACTTCCAGAAATGGGTTTAAAGCCTAATGTGCTTTCAGCAGTGAGGCTGGACTACTGTTAGGCAGCACCTGCTTCTGTCCAGGTTGCTTCTCTCAAGGCAAGCACCAATGCCAATAGTCTTTGGAAATGATAGTGTTTAAATCAGCAGAGTGTGTCACAGTCTATTTGCAAGTCTTTGTCATTGACGCATGGAAGCTATCAGTTGTCTTTCTTAAAGTCTACCTGAGTCTCACCAGAGCCCTTATGGGAAGACCATGACAGCTGTTCTGAGCTTCTGCCTTGAAACTGAGAATACACCTCTTTTGTGTTCAGCTTTGCTGCCTTGAAGTGCTGGCACTGCCTTTGACATCAGAGGTGATGTTGGCTTTGGTCCTGCTAACAACACTGATATCAAAGCCAAAGGGGATATTGGGTTGATCCTCTGCACCAGCTTTTGTGGTAAGGTGCTTTCCGGAGTCAAGTGCCTATTTCTCTCCTATGGGTACTAAAAGACATTAAAAAATTACTCCCATTTTGGTACCATGAATTGAGAGTCTCAGAAAACTGCAGAGTATCTACTTGGCATACGGGATCTCCTGAGGCAGAAGGGACATAAGTTCCCTTTGCCCTCTAGGGTAATTACTGCACAGCAGGATGGGTGAGGCTTAAAGACAAGAGTATTTTGCGTCCCCGTTTCACAAGGGTGCTTTGCCAGTCTGTCTAGCTGTTTGTGACTTCAACAGTTAACTGCGTTCAAACCAGAAGAGAAGCATTGTAAATGAACCTACAGATTGTGCAGTTCTTGAAGATTTCAAAGGAGTTTAGTCTGAGCTAAAAGCTAGCAAGTTGGAAACCAGTTAGACATCTTACTGTGACTGTCAGTAAGAGGAAACCAAAGTTTCAGGCTACCTCCTGCCTTAAGTAAACAAGATACATGTGTAGCCTTGTCAGAATCAACTAGTCAAGACCAAGTCTCAAGCACATTTAAAACCAGATCCATCATGACATTGACTTGAAAGAGAAGTGTACTTTTGGTGAGCATATATAAAACTCATTTCTCATTTACAGAAAGGGAAAAGAAAGACCAATTCTGATACCAGCTTGCAGGTCATCTTAGTACTTGAGCCTTCTTGATGTAGAAAAGGGTTTGCTAAGAAAGGAAAACATGCTGGGGATTTGATCTATATTCCAAAAGGTCTTTGCAGTCATATAAAATGACCCAGACTTCTTACAGCTTCAAAAGACACACATAGTTAATACTGATTTTATCAAATATCATAATACTACACAGGCTAGCACTGCTTTTGAAAGTATTTGCATAATGAATAACATGTCAAGCTACGAAAACCTTTACATTTTCTCTTTCTCATCTAGATAGCTTTTAAACAAGGTCAAAAGCAAAGCTATATGTTTGTGAGTTTTGGGGGTTTTTTTGTTTTGTTTTGTTTTTTACTTTTAAGTACTTTTAAGCAGAAATAAGATTTGTTATTTTTGAAGTGTTCATGGCTCCTCCTTCATTTTAAGCAAGGAGAAACGGTCCTGACATATTACATATGACACATGACATAACGGATTTTTGGAAGAATCTTTTGCTGATTAACCATGCAGTGAAATGAAATGCTTAATAGAAAACACTTGGCACAAGCTCCCTGATCAAAATGTCACCTTGAAAATGGCTCCGAGTCATTTGTCACTGTAGAGTTTACCCACATTGCACAAGACTGGCATCCCATACTAACCCTCTGCAACTGTGACTAGACAGCCTGGGGTGATAAGCAAATTACAGGTATTACCTTTCTGGCTATCCACAGATAATTAGCAGCTTCCACAGGCTGCAATGATCTCGGAAATACCATGTCAAAGGCAATCCTTGTGCAAGTACTGACTCTGACAGTGCTTTGCTATCTTTGGCCGAGGTTAAATCTGGGTCACCGTACATGTAAATGTATGGAATCACGCATCTGACGCCAAACAACCTTTGTTCCGCGTTTGACCTTTACAGCGTAGGCTTTTCTTGTAGTATCTAGAAATTATTTGTAAAAACTGGCATCCAAAGTGTGAATACTGTTGAGAGGTTAGAAATAGAACTAGGTATTTTCACTTGCTCTGCTGCTACAAAGATGTCTGGGCCCTGATATTTTCAACAGAACAAGCTTCAGCTGAAAAATGACATCAACATTCGTCCGCACAGTGCCCCTTCTGATTGCAGGCAAAATGAAGATTCCTCAGACAGGCGACTCAATGCCCTCATAAAGGGTAAAAGTCAAATTCTGCCCTTTTGAAGAAAAATGTTGGTAGCTGTCTGCCTGCTTTGAAATTTGCCATACACTCTCCACAGATAAGGCTGAGAACAAATACGGTTAGTGTTTTACCCCTACACATCTTTGCTCATTATTTTTATGTCACTCAGATTGCCTCGGTGGTGTTGTGCATTTAAGAAGATATTTATTACACCTGCCTTTGAGGAAATCATACAAATACCCAGAACATATGAAACATTTGGCTAGAAATGCCACAGTCTACATTTTTTATCCAGTATTTTTGGCATATGCAATAGAAATCAATACATCCCAACATCCCTAATTCCCGTACTCTCATCACATACACAGTAAATGCAGCCCCCACCATAAAACACGGCACAGCAAGCGCAGTGGTACCTGGCATGTGGCACCCCTTTTGTTCTGTGGGATTTCACGCCTCCTTCCTTTCCGCCTCTGGTCTTTGTAGCCCATCTCTAGATGTCTACCCTACCTCTGAAAGAAGTAGCTCCAGTCCCCTCTAAAAACTCAGCGTTATTCGTCTGGTCAAGGGAATGGAGACACTTCTCAGCCCACAGTGGAGAAGCCAAATGCCCTGCAGCACTTTCTGCTGACAGAAACATGCACCAGAAGTAGGATTTACTGCATAGCCTGAACATTACACCACAGCGCAACACAGAAGGATCCTTGATGGCTTCTTTAGTAAAAATGAAGACCATATTTCAACGTGCATGAGTGGCCCGGTTCCATGACCAATATTATTGACCACACTTTTTATTTTTTCAAGTGAGATTTTTATACCTAAAAACTGAGAACCTCTGGTGCTACGACATCTGTCAAAATGCTTCTTTCATTTTCCATGCATCCCTGCATTTGTAGTTTAAGTCAGGCCATTTGGACAGTACTTTATGGGGCTTTCTGCTACCTACAGCCCCAGGACAACTGCAATACACAGGAGGGCTCTTGGCAAGACATGCTAGCCCCAGGTCCACAAGTGATTTAATAAGGCCTGAGTGGTCCTTTTCCCTCTCTCTGAACAGCCTGTGGTACAGAGGGGAAAAAACAAGTACTTCTATCATCACAGTACTAACATTAACCTTTAGGTAATGGGTACCATAATTCAGACCATTCAGTTTAGTTCAGTTCAGAAAAATCACATGGAGATGTGAAGAGGAGGATACTAATGAGTACGCCTCGATGTGCCCACACGTCACTGGGAAACACAGGTCTGCTGCCATGGGCCAGTCACAACTTTATGAGTGGCGCTCGTGCCACATGAACGGTTAGGAACATCATCCACTCTTAGCAGCTTTATGAGCATTTTCCGTGCTGTGTGTAACCCGCCAGAGAACAAACCGGTCCAAAGCCATGAAGGGGCACAATCTGTCAGCAGAAGTGTGGTAGCTATAGGAAATGTCCGTCACCGGCACACAAACATGCACACAACACACAGATGCCCTCACCTACGCTGATTTGTTATTGGCAACGAGCAGCAGACATCCTTCCCTGCTGTCTGTGCCTCCTCCTCCCAAAAACTACTTGTGGAGGAAAGACTAGCATATTCCACAAAAAAAGGACATGCCAATAACAAGGCAACACATCTTCACTAAGTGCAAATTGTGCCTGACAAGTTTGGTGGCCTTCTACGACAAGGTTACAGCACTCGTAGATAAGGGAAGAGCAACAGCCATCATCTACCTGGAAATGTGCAAAGCATTTGACACTGTCCCGCACAACATCCTCGTTTCTAAATTAGAGACACATTTGATGGATGGACTACTCAATGGATAAGGAATTTGCTGAATGGTTGCACTCAAAGAGTTGTAGTCAATCACTTGAAGCCCACATGGAGACCAATGACGAGTGGTGTTCCTCAGGGGTCAATATTGGGACTGTCACTGTTTAACATCTTTGTCGGCGACATTGAGTGCACCCTCAGCAAGTTTGCCGATGACATCAAGCCGTGTGGTGCCGTCAACATGCTTGAGGGATGGGATGTTCCAGAGGGACTTTGAGAGGTGGGCCTGTGCAAACCTCATGAAGTTCAACAAGGCCAAGTGCAAGGTCCTGCATGTGGGTTGGGGCAGTCCTGAGCACAAATACAGGCTGGGTGGAAAATGGATTGAGAGCAGCCCTGAGGACAAGGACTTAAGAGTGTTTGTTGATGAAAAGCTCTACAAGACCTAGCAATGTACCCTCGCAGCCCAGAAGGCCAACCGTATCCTGGGCTGCATCGAAAGAAGCATGGTCAGCAGGTCAAGGTGATTCTGCCCCTCTACTCTGCTCTGGTGAGACCTCACCTGGAGTCCTGTGTACAGCTCTGGAGTCCCCAATACAAGAAGGACATGGACCTGTTGGATTGGGTCCAGAGGAGGGCCACGAAGATGATCAGAGTGATGGAACACCTCTCCTATGAGGAAAGGCTGAGAGAGTTGGGGCTGTTCAGCCTGGAGAAGAGAAGGCTCTGAGGAGATACTCCAGTACCTGAAAGGGGCCTGCAAGAAAGCTGGAGAGGGACTTTTGACGTGGGCATGGAGTGATAGGACAAGGGGTAATGGCTTTAAACTGAAAGAGGGTAGATTTACATTAGATATAAGGAAGACATTCTTCACTATGAGGGTGGTGAGGCACCTTCTGCCCAGAGAAGCTGTGGATGCCCCCTCCCTAGAAGTGTTCAAGGCCAGGATGGATGGAGCTTGCAGCAAGCTGGTCTAGTGGAAGGTGTCCCTGCCCATGGCAGGGGGGTTGGAACTAGATGATCTTTAAGGTCCCTTCCAACCAAACCATTCTGTGATTCTATGACTTGGCTCCTTTCACTGAACTTTGAAGTCTTAAGAGAAGATTATCTACACCTTTGTGTGCTCCATAATCCAATGAATCTGGAAAGAACACATGGATTTGCAGGATGATAGAGCACATGCCAGATTATAGACTCCAGTCAGCATCTATGCAAGAAAATTGTGTTATTAAAGTCCGTTTAGAAAACGTAAGTGACAACACCTTAAGTCCCTGCAACCAACTTTGGAACATCTCTCCTCTGATGGCCCGGAAAGCCTCCCTTTCTTCCCTCTTCAAACTGCATTCGTTTTGTGACCTGTGCATTCCCAGTGGCTCCTGTGCAAACATGGTCCTCTAGGTATAACTAATTCCTTTCGCCTCCAGCAGCCTTGCCCTCCGGTGTACTTAGCGCACACCGTGTCACTGCTCAGCCTGCGCTTTGCTAGACTAAACACGCCAGGCTCTTTCAGTCTCCCTTCTCCACGTCTGCTTATAGCTGACACTCGTTCCCCTTTGCACAACACACTTCCAACCCCGCACCACACAAAACTTCGATTGTTCCAGTTTTAATGTGCGGAAAGTGCTGAGCACTCATAACTTCTTATTTTTGTTTAAAAAAAAAATCACTACTTCTGGATCATGCATTTACAGAACAGTCTGCTACCAAGTTATACATATAACATAGCCTAAGCCAGTGAAGATACAGTATATATATAAAAAAATTTTGCTTCTATGGACCATTTGCTTCTATGGTGAAACATAGGGCTTTTGCTATTCTGGAATAGGAGCTAATATTCACCATGAGCTTTTTGATTAAGGTTTTTGATTAAGACAGTGCATTTTACTGTATAATACAGCAAAACCAAATGTTCATATTATGTTGCTTCTGTACATCAAAGCTTGTCTCACACAACTTGTGCTATTCCTTGATTATATTTTTGTGTATCTAGAATAGTTCATGTCACTACCGAGATGTACAAAATTAAAAAATAAAGACAGAGAGTGTAGCTTACAACTCCACTTTTTCTGCCATTGACTTAAAATTCATATTAAGTTTAATGTGGAAGAGACGATCATACCGAATATAACTCACTTTTTCTGTCAGTGTAAGCAGTATATTGGTCTGGTTAAAGAGACAGCACAGAAAGCCCTTAGCTGCAGAACAGCAGTGAAATACATGGGATAATGCTACACGTGATACACAAATCCCTGAAGAAAGACTTCCTGCATTGCTTTTTAAGTTTATTTAAGCTTTTTTCCTTCAAAGAGTTTATTTCTTTCAGGAGACGGTCAAGGCAACTCTCCTATACTCATCCCTGAGCTGAAAAGGAGATGAAACATCTACAAAGCACCTGTCTTCCCCAGATGAGCTTGGAAATTGGCTCCATGGCCCAGAGCTGCTGTCATCTTTGCCACTCCTGGCAGAGGACAGCATACCATTTCTTACACGAGTTCAGCGTGGTCCCTGGCTCACATGTATTGCTGTTGCCTCTTCGTCCTGTCTTACCCTTCTCATCTCCCGCTTGTCCGGCAACCCTGTCCAAAAGGAGAAAGGCGTTCTATAGATGATCTAAGCTACCTGAACCGAAGCTGCTGCCACTGACATATTTCCAGCTTCTTTCACCAAAGCACCTGAGGTCTTGCTGAGAGACCACCCATCCCCTGACATCAGTGGCACACATCAGATTAATACGCTCTCTGAGCACGTGCCGACCTAAGTGGCAGCTCAACACAACTACATGAACCATCTACCTGGGAGAAAAGATTACCCCCTATCAGCTGCTCTTTGGCGTCTATCTCGGTGTTCCTGGTGGTAGCGTTGAGGCCAATTACTCCTCCGATGTGATGACTGAAAAAGGTACTGTGAGATAAAGCCAATCCCTGCAGCTCGAGTGATGCACAGCAACCAGCGGGACCTCACGAAAGCATGTCCGTGCATTGAAGCCCAGGAGCTGTAAGTGATTTCTGCCCACGGACGAGCACACAAACCTCCCGCTGGGACCCACAGGGAGCCTGGAGAACTCATCTGAGGGCAAAACTCGATCCTACCCGTACAGCTCAAATGAAAAGATAACAAAAGTCCCCACCACGTTCAGCCACGTGACACGCAGCTAATGTTGTGTGATGGAATAGTACAATTTGCTCCATTTCCTTGGCCTCGCTGCCAGAAAAGCAACAAAATTAATATTTAGCTTCACGTAGTGCTTTTTGTCCAATTTTTAAATCCCAGATAAACCTTGTTTGGAAAAAGCATTTCAGGAACCTCAGGGACACAGAGTCTTTTCGCTGGCAGAGCCCCAGTAACAGCAGCGTTTGGTCAGAGATGTGTCCTGGGCTCTTCTCCTGGTGAGCAGTCTCAACCGGTTACGTCCCCAGTACACATACACTTCCATGTGACCCCAAAAGCAACACTAACACAGGGAAAAATGATTAACCAAGGTCATAATTATTCTATCGCGATTACCAGATGCAGCACACAAGGTAGAACGTGCCTGTGCAACCCCTGAAAGGAAAAGCAGCCCGCTCCCTGCTTCGCCTGAGCCACTGTGCAGCCGCTCACCCCATGCAGCATCGCTCCCCGCTCCTCTGCTCCGTGTTCGCCAGGAAATACCTGCCGTAAATGTCTGACAGCAATTGGCACACAGCACAACCGCGTGGGCTTACCACAGCTAACCCTACGTACAGAAATGAGGAGGAGAAAATAACCGCAAGATGTTCGTTACTGTCCCTCCTCGATAGCCGATAGACTTTTTAACTTGAATTTTCCCAGTCCAGTTTTAATAACACCACCATTAGTTACCACAGTAGATATTTTTATGCCATATAATCTCCTCTTTAAAAAAACAAGCAAACAAAAAAAAACCGTACAAGGAGTTCATCCTGAAAAAATAAACTCCTGTAATTCACAGAGAGCAGATTCCACTGTGAAAACATTCCTGTTCTCTTCAGGAATGTGAAACTGTTCAACTCCATCTACACACCGGGCTCCACAGCCTGGAAAAGACCCGGCCAGGTTTCGCATTCGTAAACTGAGGTGAAGAAGCCACCATCCTCACATAAGGCCACACAGAAAAGGAAAGTAACAAAGAGTGATGAAGCTCCCGTTCCAATGTGAACCTGCGAGAGGTTTTTAACTACGCCTGCTACGTCAGGCTGGTTTTCCTTGCCTCGTCTGAACTTGGTGGGAAATGCACTGGTCTGATAGGAAACATCCACAAACGTGAAGGCAAAAAGCACAGCAAATGCCGAGTGGAGGATTTGGGAAATTGCTGTGTGTAACTCTCCAAATCTTGTTGATGTTGTGAAGTTGTCATTTAAATAATTACCGTCTCAGCAAGTGCCTCTGCTGGCAGCAGCAAGCAGGGAGGGGTGGCAGAGCCGCTGTCTGACTTGGCAAGCTGAGCTGGGGTCAGCGAGGCACTAGGTCCCTCCACAGCCAAGCGGTGCCGGAGCCAGAAGGCTACTGGGACAAGGTACCGGGACAGGTTTTATCCCTTTCCACAGAAATCAGGCTATTCTCGATGGCACATGGCCAGCGCTGGGAGAGAGGGGAGGCCGGGGTGGGCAGCAGAGGTGCAGGGGAGTGATGGGGGG
>Ga0065711_1004298_pt1 | contig 24607 bp, 13 predicted proteins | sample Hoacrofraction12_FD_59098 | JGI IMG/M metagenome (GOLD analysis project Ga0065711, IMG submission 59098) | Hoatzin crop microbial communities from Cojedes, Venezuela - Epithelial fraction 12 v2 (version 2) | ecosystem: Host-associated > Birds > Digestive system > Esophagus > Crop | place...
CGAGGAGTAAAATTCCTACAATTTCTCCCAAATAATCTGACACCCGGATGAAGCAGACAGATGAGGTCACGAGCGAGGATTAAAATTTACTCTTGATGATATCAATAATTCCGCCAAAAGGAGTATGCGAAACAAATACGTCAAGTTGTGGCAGCGCGCCGCCACACTCGGGACAAAAATTAGTACCGGAGTTTGTTTTACAAATAACACCACCATGCGAATAATGGCGAATAACCTCTGCACCACAATGTGGGCACTTCTCTTTTACTGAATATAAACCTGTAAGCATAACCTATATAATTAAAATTGATAGTGCAAAGATACAGCGCCCCTCGGCAGCAAAATTGCCGAGGGGTGTAATTTTTTTCGCAAGCAAAATCTAAAGATTCAAACTTCTAGACAAACCAGGCCCAGCCGGGACCGCTCCTTGCGGAGAGCAAAAACAAAAGACTCTATCTTCAGAACAAACCAGGCCCAGCTCATTGCGGAGAGCACTCTTAAAAACGGTTTTTTACCTCGTCAGCGAGAATTTGAAGCTCACTCCGAAGTCTTGAGTGGTGGTAGGATAACTGCTGCTGCTCAACAGCGGCGTGTTAGTCTGGCGGTCGTAGTAGGCGGTCATGGTGAGCAGCTTGTTGATAGTGTAGTCGGCGGAGAAGGCGAGTTTCCAAGCTGTGTTACCGCTGCTGGCGCTCGTCGTCATCGTCTGTATGTCGCGCGTCAGGGCGGCTTGCTTGCGGTATGAGAGGTCGAAGCGGAGGTTGAGGGCATTGTTCACGCCGCTCTTCGATGTTGTGGTCTTGCTCTTCGACTTATTGTCGTCCTGGTTCTTGCCTGTCGATTTGCTCTTGCTCTTCACTTTCCTCGTGCGGCGGAAGGGGTGGAAGTCGTTGATCTTGTATCCCCAGCCAAACACCCAGTCCTTGCTCGATGACTGATTGATCTGAATACTCGTCATACTCAAGGCAAGCACTCGTGTGCTGCGGTATTCGAGTTTGAATGTCATATTGTTGAGCAATGTGACGTCGATGCCGAAGAGGGGCGAGAAACTCTCGTTGAGGCTCACGCTGCTGATATTGTACATCGAACTCGGCACGAGGTTGCTTGTGGTGCTGTTTACCACGAATCCCAAACCGTTCATATACTCCTGATAGGTGCTGTATGTGGAGTATGAGCCTACAGCGAAGATGCTCTTGTATGCGTGCGAGAGGGTTACGCTCTTGAAATTGTCGCGGAACCACGGCAAGTAGCTGAGCCCGGTGTAGCGCACGGTCCAGTTGGGCAGCAGTTTCCTGAGCGAGGGGAACACGTTGAGTCCGTCGCCGCTGGAGGTGTAGGCGTTCAGGAATGCCGGTATCATCACGTCGGAGCTGTATTTATCCACGGTGCCGTTTTCCGGGTTAAATGTCTTTCCTGCTGCCGTCTCTCCCGATGATGAGGGATAGGTGGCATTTGCATACTGTGCCTCCACCCTGTCGCGATAGGTGTCAAGGGAGTTGACGAATTTCTCGAATGTGGCAGAGTGGTAGCTGTTGTTGGCATCACCAAGCGACTCCAAGGCACCCTTGAGACTCACGGTGGTCATCGTGAAGGAGCCGCTCTGCGTGGTGGGCATGCCGGCATACATATATGAAATGCTCTTTGCCCGTCTCACGTTGCGTGTGGCGCTGAGGTCGATTTTCAGGTTTCTCACCGGCTCCAAGGTTGCCCTTATCTGCAAGTCTTGTGTGGCGCTGGTGGTTGCAGGTGTTGCTATGCTGTCGTTGATGAGCAGCCAGTCGTTGTTGTATGCCCTGTTGATATAGCTGTCGCCTATAAGTCCGAAGGCGAAGTCAAGACCTGGCGACAACACGCTGCCAGTGCGCTGACCGAAGGCCTTGCCCACTTCCGGAGTGAAGCCCGGCAAGGTCATGGCATACTGGTCGCGGTAGCTCACGTTGACAGAGCGCACCATCATCAGCAGTCTCGCCACGCTTTGCAGCGGCTTATACCATTTGCTCTCCTCCGGTTTGGGTTTCACCTTCACTGTGAGTTTCAGCGGTATGCTGTCGCCGGTGGGTTTCACGATGATGGTATTGTCGTCTTTCTTCTTGAATTTTATCTTATACACCTTTCCGTCGGTGGTGCGTGCGGTAACGGAGAGGCGTTTCGACTTCTTGCCGTGCTGCACCGTTATCTGGCTGTCGGGCAGAAGCACTATCTCTTTCTCAAAGGTGTTCTTGTTTTTGGGCAGCTGGCTCTTTTCCTTGTCATTCTTCTTGCTCTTGGAATCTTTGGAGTCTTTAGAATCCTTGCCGTCCTTCGAATCCTTGTCGTCTTTCTTGTTGTTCTTCTTATTGTCTTTCTTCTGTGTCTGTTTTGCCGGCTGCTTGCTGAAGCGCTTGTTTGTCTCTGCGAGGAACGGCACGAGGTTGTAGAGTGTCTCCAAGTTGAAGGCGCTCGTTATGTTGAGGTCTCTGCTGTTGTTGATGGTGTTGCCGAGGTTTGTTCCGTCCTCAAGGTCGGAGCCTCTTGCCCACCCGTAGATGGAGTTGTAGGTGGCATTGGCGTTGATCCAACTGAATATAGGTATCTTGTTAAGCGGCAACTGATATGAGGCGGTGAACGACTGGTTGTAGTTCAGCGGCCGTCCGAAATGCCTTATGCTCGTCCACACGGAGTCTTTCCATGCCGAGTATCTTTCGGGATAGAGGTCTTTGTTCACCGGTGTGTATGGCTCTTCGATTTCCGCGTTGGTGGCGGTGTTGAGTGTCATGTGGAGGTTGGGCGTGAGGTCCCATCTGATAGAGAACTCTCTGTTCCAGAGGAACTGCTCGCTGAAGGTGAGGGGCAGCGCCGAGCCTTCGAGGTTGTCCATGTCGCGCTCTTGCAGCTCGTAGTAGTTACGCAGCAGCTCAGTGTTGAATGTTATGCTCTGCGGCAGGTAGTTAAGTCCTAAAGCTTTCGGGAAGTCATACCATTTGCTCTTTCCTTTGATGCTCTTCTCGAAAGGCTTCCAAGTCTTATACACTGGCGAATAGGCATAGCTGATGGCTCCTCTCCAACTGTCGTCTTTCTCATACACCGTGGTCTCTCCCGAATTATACTGATGTGAATGGGAGTAGGTGAAGGTGAAGTTGGCGGGGTCGATGGGCAGAGGCATGGCCTTGTCGATTCTCACTCCAAAGTTCACGTTTGAGAGCGATATATTGCGGCTGGTGGTTTTCGTGATGGCGATGTTCTTGATAGAGTCGCGCTCCCTGTCATCTGCAGCCGCATCGAGTGCGTCTTCGAGTTTCACGTCGGTGTCCAAGGGGTTGTACTTAGGCGTGCTGCTCTCCTTGGTGAGACTGTAGTAGAAAGGTATCGTAACCTTTGCCTTGTCGGGGAAGAATTTTCCGAGTTCGAGATTCGTGGTAACGCTGAAGCTCTTGTCGGTGGTTGTGGAGCGCGATGTGATACCGTCCTCGAGCCCTCCGAAGCCGTCGGTGACATATCTGCCTTGCACGTTCAACTGTCCGATGTCGGAGAGTTGCACATTGAGGTTACCCTGTGCTGCCCAGCCTCCTTCATTGTCATATCCCATAAGTCTGAGCTCATCCACCCATACCTCACCGCTCTTGACGCTTCCGGAGAGGTTGCGCACACCCACCATCATCGTCTTCACCTCTCCAAGTGAGGGGTTACCCATCACGCTCACTTTGTTTTGCGGATGGTCGTTGTCGTATTCTGAATAGAGCGTGGAGAAGGAGGCATTGCCCTCGTTCTTGGCCTTGTTGCGGTTTTTCTTCACTGCCGTGAACACGCTAAGGGGTATGTCGAGCATATTAGCCTCCGGCCAAACAGTCAGGCGGTCGGCGGTGGAGCTGTTGCTGTAGTTGGTGCCAGCGGGTGTGAGGGTGAGCGGGATAAGATACTCGTAGTAGTTGTTCTTGTAGTCGCTTCCGAATCTCACAAAGAGGGCGAGCTCCCCATCCCTGAGGCTGGTGTTGTCCTCGGCGAGCGCGTTGGCATGCGCGAACATCTGTATGTTCTTAAACTGCCTGATGTCTAAGGTGGTGTTTTTATACACTGCTTTCGACTCGTTGTTGGCGAGGTCGTTAACAGTGAGGCAGAGCGATTTCTCATCGTTCTCCACAAGTTGCGGCTGTGTGGGGTCTGTGGCTCTGCTAATGCCCGGAGGCAGGATGTAGTTCACCGGCTCCTTGTCTCCATTCTCCTCATAGCTCACCGACGATGCCGTGAGCGTGCCGCTGTTGGAGCTGCCAGTGCCGAGGTCTTTCTCATATACCCTCCACTCGCCTCTTACGAGTCGGAATTCTGCGAGACGCAAAACCACGGGTTTCTCGAAACCGGTCATGTACATTCTCATAAACCTGATGCTTGAGAAGTCGCTGGGGCTGCCGGGGTTGCTCTCGTACTGGTCCACGGGTATTCTCACGAGATACCAGTCCACAGACGGCGATGAGCCGTTGCGGAGCTTCCATGTCACCGTCTTCTTGTCCACGATGAAGTTCTCTCCCACTTTCATCTTTGTGGGGTCCACGGCGAAGTGGTATTCGTAGTATTTCTCGTATTCGTTGAGGGTATAGTCCTGGTTGATGTCCTCCACGTCGGGAGTGGTCTTATATGAAGAGTCATATCCCTCCGACTGGTTCTCGTTGTCGGGCGAGTTGCCTTGCGGGTTGTTGATACGTTTGTATCTGTCGAGGATTGATGTCTGCGCCTCGTCGAAGTCAGAGCCTCTGAAATAGTGGTAGTCGTCGTTGGCGGGGTCGTTGTAAATCTCCTCATACACGTCGGCGTCCACGACACCTTGCACGGTATTTAGGAATTGTGCGTATGCCCCGAAGGTGCGCTCTTCCTCGTCGGTAAGTCCGTTGAAGCCCACGTCTTGTTTTGCCCTTGCGCCGCTTGAGGTGGCGAAGGCGTAGGTGGTGGTGGCGGTGGTAGGTATCTTTCCCCACTGTGTGGTGGTATAGTTGTCTGCCTCGCTGTCTGCCACGGGCATGCCGCTCTCATAGAATTTCTTTCCGTCGCGCAGGATGTCCTCGCTCACCTCTCCGAGGTTGAAATAGAGGTCGCCGGAATACTGGTTCACGTTAGCGGAGTCGCCGTTATACACGAAGGGGTCCATGAGCCAGAACTCGATATACTCCACGTTGGCGGTCTCGAAGTCGCTGGTGTCGAGCTTTCTCATCATACCTCCCCATTTCCGTGCCGGGTTCTTAAGTTTACCGCGGTTGGTGAGGTCTGTGGTGAGGTTGTAGGGTCCTCTCTCGTCGGGATAGTAGGCGAGGTTGAGGAGCGTAACGGTATTGGAGGTTCCGGAATAGCTTGTCTGTCTTCTGTTGGGGAAGAGCTCGCTGACATACACCTCTCTTACATAGTGGTTGCTCAACTGCTCCAGGTCGCTTTTGATGTGCGAGGGTGTCAGTGAGCTGTAGCTTCTTGTGAACAGCGGGTCGATGTTATACCATGCGAGTCTTGCCCTCTCGTATCCGCTGGCCACGGTGAGTTTGTCATTATAATTCTCGAACCTTGACGGCACGCTGCTTAAGAACCACGACTTGGGGTTGCTGATGTCGATGCCGTTGGTGGTGTTTTCGAAGTCGTCGAGGTACGAGGCGTTGTCTTGCGTGCCGCTGCTCTCGCCGGCGATGAGTTGTGCGAACTCGGCGTTAAACTGTATCTGCGAGGGTTGTGTACAGTGCAGGAACGGTATCTTGTTGAGCATGTTGGTGAGCCACTGGCTTTCCTTCTTCCAGTTGAGGTTCACTCCCCAGATGGTGTTGTTGAGCGGCTCACTTCCCATGGTAACTTTCGATGTGAGGGCTTGTTCGGAGAGGTGCTGGATGGTACCGCTGAGCTGGAAGTTTTTCGAGAAGTCGTATGCCCAGTTGAGTCCCACCATGGTTTTTCGCATCTGTCCGTAGTCGGTATTGCTTTCGAGCGACACGTTCACCGATGTTCCCGCGTCGATGATGCTCTGGTTGAGGATTGTCACCTCTCCTGCATTGTAATCCACGGAGTAGTCGGTGCCTTCAGTGAGTGTCGTTCCTCCTGCCGTAACCACCACGCTTCCTTGCGGCACGTTGTAGGCACCGAGTGAAATCACGCTGCCGGAGGTGCCTTTGTATTGACCCACGAGCATATATTTGTCGTGCTCCGCGTCTTGCTTGGCCTTGGTCTTGGTGGAGTCGTAAAGGGACTGGAAACGGTATTTCTCTGCTGTCTGCGCATCCACGCCGGCGCTGATGAGTGCGTCGTAGAGGGCGGTGCCGAAAGGCTCGGCCTTGGGCAGGAACACCCTTCCGTTGCTCACGGTATAGCCGTCCACATAGTCGAAATAGCCGTTGGAGTGGGCTTTGTTGTTATTATCCAAGCGGTCGGCCCCGATCATCTTCAATATCGTCTTGTCTTTCACCTGCGTCTCTGGGATGTAGCTGAGATACACTCCTGTGGTGTCGCTGAGATATTTGGGGTCGAGGCGGAACTTTGTCTTCTCCACGGTGGAGGCGAGGTAATACACGTTTTTCATCATCAACTTCCAGTTGCCGTTGGCCGGGGTGTTGTTGGTGTTTTTCAGGGCTTTCACGATGAGCGTGGAGTCGGTGGAGGTGATGTCGGAGGCAAACTCTCCCACCTGATAGGTGTTGCCCTGGTATGTGTATTCGAAAGCCACTGCCACCACCTGGTCGGTTTGNATCGTTGACTTCAGCGACACAAATCCGAGGTATTGGTTGAGGCTGTATTCTGACGATGTGAGCAGTCGTGCGCTCTCGAGTTTCTCAAAGTCGGTGCCTCCCACGAGCCCTTGTCCCTCAAGGAGTGTGCTGACGTTGTCGATGGCTCTCACGCCGCCGAGGGAGTTGATGGTGGAATACTCGTTGTTCGACTGGTTGCTTGGCACCGTGCTTCCAGTTGCCGACCACATCCCGTTGGAGATGGCGTCATGCTCACCCAAGTCGGTGAGTGCCACGATATTACGGGTATTGCTGGTGGTGGCGGTCTTGTTGGTAACCCATATCTCCACCCTGTTGATGGTGATGCCGGTGGTTACATTGGGCAGTTTCGACATCGCGTTGTCGTAGATGTCGTGGAAATAGTGTGCGAGGAAGAAGTGTCTGTTTTCCTCGTATTCTGTAACGTCTTTCTCAAAGGCGGTGAGCTGTGTGCCTCCTTTCGATGACACGCTCTTGGAGGTGGATTTTTTCTGCGACACCACTGTTTGCAGGCTCAACTTACCGAATTGCATGTCGGTGCGGATACCGAAGAGCGAGGAGGCTCCGGTGATGAGCGAGGAGTTGGAAGGGAACGACACATTTCCGGCCTCCACGAGTTTTATTATCTCGTCTTCCTTGCCCTCGTATTTGAGTTTCAGGTTTTTGGAGTCGAAGTCGAAGGTGGCGTCGGTGTTGTAGTTGAGGTTAAAGTTCATCTTGTCACCCACGCTGGCTTTCACATTCAGGTTTATCTTCTCGTCGAAGTCCATCTGTGTGGTTTTCCTGTTTCTTATCGAGAGCGCGGGGTTGTCGATTTTCTTCATCCTCACTCCGAACTTGAGCTCTGCGCTACCTTGTGTTTTCACTCTCACTCCTCCCGGTCCGAAGATTTTCTCTGCCGGTCCGAGATTGAAGTGCATGTCGGTGAAGTCGAATTTCTCCTTGCCCTGTGTCTCGCGCTGCTCTTGGTTTTTCGCCTTGAAATATTCTCTCATGGCTTTTTTCATGCTCCATTCCCTGTATTCCTCCGGGGTCATGAGAATAGGCGCGTTGATATAGCTGTCGCCGATTTTGCTACCGATATAATAGAAATCAAGAGAGTCGTTGTATGTCACGTCGTTGCCGAGGTTTTCAGGCCTTTTCAGGTCGGTGGGGAATTCGTCAAGGTCTCCTACTTCCACCGGCACGGTTTTTTGCACTTTCCACCTCAGCTGTGCCGAGTCGTTGGGCATCATCCTCTGGTCGTCTTTCTTCTTTCCTGTGTTTTTCCCTGATTTTGAGGTATTTGCATTATTATTTCCGCTGTTATTGCGATTGTTGCGTGTGTTGTTGTTTGTGTTGTTGCGCATGTCTCTCTGTCTTCTTACCGAGGTCTTTCTGGTCTTGTCGTCTTGCAACACGCCAAACACCCCGCCGAACATCTCCAAACAGTTGATGCTCAGCAGTATGCCTATTAACACAATCCATATTTTATATTGTCGTCTCTTTATTCTCAAACCGGTTTTCTTTTAAAACGCTTTAATAATAACGAGGCGTCTTCGGATTTATTGTATTAATTGTAAACTCTATTGTTTAAAGCATACCTGTACCACCCGGGTGAGGTTTCTTCATCTTGTGCCCAGCTGGCGAAGTTATAGCCTTTGATATTATACGCTCCCACATATTTGCTCTTGTTTGAGCCTATTGCCACGCCCTCTTGCGGATATTTGAAGTCGCTGGGCAGCATAAAGCCCCAAGGATAGGGGTTGTTGAAGAAATCATTTCCACCCTCGCTACTGGCAAATTCATACAGGGTCATATTCCGTTTGTAGGGATAGCAGTGGGTCTCGAAGAAATTGCCGTTATACTCGCCGGCGATGAAAGCGTCAACATTGGTGGCGGTGAGCTTCCAAGCCGACGACTCGCTCTTGAATGTTATCTTGAATATCGCACTCTTCACCGACTCGGTGGCTATGAGGTCGCTGTTGCTCGTAATCTCGTCTTGTGTGCTGGCTCCCACAGTGTTAACATACTTCCTCGCAATCACTCCTGTGCCGCTTATCGCATCGGAGCTGCCAAACATCGCCACGTGGGCATCGTTGAACAAGGGTATCACCACATCGCCATTGCGCCCTATGGTATAGCCGGCGACCTCTTCGTTGATATTGCTACGGAGCTGACTGTAAAAGTCGAAGCTCTTCTCTACCTCGAACAAGGAAATCTCCGACGGGGTGATGCCATTGAGGTGGAGGGCTGCTTGACAACGGACCCTTCTGCGTGCCTACGGCATCGAGACTAACATAAAGATACACTATCGAAGGCTCTTCGGAATCGTAGAACTTATTCATCGTCAACACAATATCGTTGAAGTCATAGTCAGTGCTGTATGAGGGGAAGCAGTCTTCAAAACAATATCTCCAACTGAAATCCTTCACGTCAGAGTTGAATTTCTTGGGCTTCGACAAACTGCTGCCCAAAGAGATATTGGATTTCAAGGCGGGCATTAAATTCTCTTTGTTCACTATATATCCAGCACTGTCAACAACCACGCACACCACATCGTAAAGAGACTCGTAACTATAAGAGGCCGAGATACTTGCAGTGCCGGGGAGGGTTACATGTAAAAGTTCTGTAACCTCGCTGCTCGCCTCCGGGTCGGCATCGTATATACACACGTCGTAGTCCACGCTGTCAACTTTCTCAAGACTTATATTGATATTGTTTGACGATATCGTCCTCCAGGAATGATTCTGGTCAACATCGCTCACGGGGAAACTTTCCTCAAGCACTGTGTCGTAAACTTCAGCGTTAAAATAATTTTTTGTACAACCCGGCAGCAGCAGTGCCGGAACAGCCATGGCAAATATACGGACGGCAAACGACCGCATTCTGCTCACACAAAAAATATTTTCTTTTATCATAGCCTCAATCTTAATTAAGTTCATACCCATACATTAATTCCATACCCATACAGCTTGCCACGGAAATGTCACGGCAAGGGCTGAAATGATTTTACGTTACAAAGGTAACGCTTTTTTCTTACACTGCAAAAAATCGATATGCCAGCCCCGCTCTTTTTATGTTTTCTTAATGATAATCATTCGATTTGTTAATAAAAAACAAAGAAATTGCCCGAAAAATATAGGGATAGCCTTACTATGCCACGGAACTTTTAATGTGTGCCAAAATATTGGTCTCTATTGTTGTCGAATTTTTAATGTGTGCCAAAATATCGGTCTCTATTGTCGCGGAACTTTCCCTTTATAATAGCCGAAACCCGTAAATATCACATTTTTTCGTCTTTTTCTTGCTCAATTCGAAAATTAGCAGTAACTTTGCAGAAAAATTAAGGATGAATCAAGAAGAGACACGTTTGCTGGCTCAAAACAGGACTGCAGCCGAGAAAATTCTAAAGCAGAATTTCGGGATAGAAAAGTTCTACGACGAGCAATGGCAAGCCATAAAACTAATACTCGAAGGCAAAAGAGTGCTGATGATAGAGAGGACGGGATTTGGAAAGTCGCTGTGCTACCAATTCCCGGCTTCCCTGTTTGAGGGCACCACCGTCATCTTCTCACCCTTGATAGCTCTTATGAGAGACCAGGTGTCATCCCTAAACCAGCGCGGCATCGCGGCAAGATGCATCAATTCCGAACAGACGATAGAAGAAAATGAGCAGGCGATACAAGACGCATTGGATGGGAAACTGAAAATACTGTATATAGCACCCGAAAGACAAGAAAACCAGACTTGGATAGAGGCGACAAGACAAATGAAACTCGCCATGGTGGTGGTGGATGAGGCACACACCATTTCTGTATGGGGACACGACTTCAGGCCGGCATTCAGAAGAATAGTGAACCTCGTGAGACTCTTGCCACAAGAGATGCCGGTGCTGGCAGCCACGGCAACAGCCACGAAACGGGTGCAACAAGACATCGAAAGACAAATAGGAAATGGCATCACCACGATAAGAGGCAACCTGATGCGCAAAAATTTTATCCTCCACGTCATCAAAGTGGAATGCGAAGAGCAAAAAATGGCGTGGTTAGCACAGCATATCAACTCCTTGGACGGCACCGGCATCATCTATACCGGCACAAGGGTTGACACGGAAAACTATGCCAGATGGTTGCAATACAATGGCATAGACGCCATAGGATATAATGCCGGACTCGACACGGAGACAAGGCAGAACATCGAAAAAGGACTGAAAGAAAACAGGTGGAAATGTGTGGTCTCCACAAACGCACTTGGCATGGGTATCGACAAACCCGACATCCGGTTTATCATCCACACTCAAATGCCCGCATCGCCCATACACTACTATCAGGAGATAGGAAGAGCAGGGCGAGACGGAAAAGACACTGTGATACTGCTCTTCTATAATGCGACGCCAAACGAAGAAGGGATTCCAACAGATTGTATTTTGCCATTAGCATTCATCAACGGGGCAAAGCCAAAGACCGAAGATTACTTGAAAGTGATTGAGGCTCTAAAGGAAGACATCCTTGGCGAAAGGGAGCTGATGAAGGCAACAAATCTGAAGAAGAATCAAATCAGAATCATAAAAGCCGACTTGATAGAGCAGGGCATCATTAAAGAAGTGATATTAAACCGTTCGAAAAAATACGAATATCAATATGATGCCTCAACGCTCGACACATCTGCATTTGAAGAACTTAGAGAAGCTAAATTAAAAGATTTAAGTTCGATGGCAGAGTATGTGAATACAACTTTGCCCAGAATGAAATTCTTATGTGAATATTTAGGAGACAATACTGAAAACGACTATTGCAGATGCGATAATACAACCGAAGCTGTATGGACAGCCCCGCTTGATGAGACATACAAACAGAAAATCAAGGAGTTTCGTGAGACATATTTCCCGATTCTTGAAGTGGAAGAGAGAGGAAATAACATCATTAATGGGGTGGCTGCATCTTACTATGGTGTTTCAACGGTTGGCAATGTCATACATCGGTGCAAATATGAAAATGCAGGAGATTTTCCCGATTATTTAGTTGGACTGACATTAAAAGCGTACAGAAAAACTTTCGGAAACACCAAATTGGATATGGTTATGTTCGTTCCACCCACAATTTCAGGAACCTTGGTTGAACATTTTGCATCCACAATTTCTAACATTTTGAACATACCTTTGTCGAAAGGTTTAACTAAAACGCGGGAAACAGATTTGCAAAAGAAATTTCGTAACTCTTATTCAAAGAAAGACAACGTAAAAGACGCTTTCGCTATAGAAGGCATCGACGTGATAGGCAAAAAAATACTGCTCATCGATGACATCTGCGACAGCGGGGCAACTCTCAAGGAAATAGGGAAAACGCTCACTAAGGCAGGAGCAGAGTGTATAATCCCTTTAGTTATAGCAAAAACGGTTAGCAACGACAACATTTAGAGAAGATGAAAGAAGAAATTGCATATTGGATGGCTCTGGCTCACACAGAGCATATTTACACAAAAAGGAAAAATGAAATTATTGTTGCTTGCTACAATAAGAAAGTGAGCATCGTGGATTTCTTTCAGGCCAATGAGGAGCAATGGAAAAACGAGTATATGGTGAAAGAAGAAGAGATAGAGTTTCTTAATGAAGCCAAGTCGAAAGTGGCAAACTATTCTTTCACCGCCGAAGACCTGTTGGAACAAGGATACAAAATCATACCCATAACATCCGAGGTATATCCGGCGGCAGTAAAGAAAAATCTAAAATACAACTCACCCGTGATTTTCTATACCAAAGGAAACACGGCATTGCTAAACCAAAAAAGCGTGGCTATCGTTGGCTCAAGAAACGCAAAACCGATATCGCTGACATTCACCGACAATATCGCCAAATCATCGGCACAAAGAGAAATGACAGTGGTCAGCGGATATGCGAAAGGAGTGGACAGAGAAGCTTTGGAAGCCAGCGTCGCAGTAGGAGGAACAAGTATAATTGTTCTCCCTCAAGGCATCACAACTTTCGGAACAGGATTTAAGGCTTTACACAAATATATATCCACCGGGAAAGTGGTAGTAGTAAGCGCTTTCGCACCCACTGCACCCTGGAGCGTGGGGCTCGCAATGGCAAGAAACCCCATTATTTACGCATTTGCCGATGAAATTTATGTGGCAGAGTCTGACAATAAAGGAGGGACATTCGCCGGGGTTACAGACGGACTGAAGAAGAACAGAGTAATATATGTCAGGTTAGCCGACAACAAAGAAAAATGTGCAAACCAGCAGCTGATTAATATGGGCGCTGTGGCCGTGGACATAAATGGCAATATAGCAGAGGTAAATATCCCTCAAGAAAAGACATACAAGGAGATGTCGATTTTTGGTAACGAATAATAGAAACAATAAAGATATGAAAAAAACATTAACTATCGCAGCGGCACTTATCGCCGCCATCACAGCATCGGCACAGGGAGGCATCTCCGACGCCATGCTCAAGGAAATTCAAAGTAATCAACCTGTGGCAAATGCCGCACTCTCCAACGCCATCGCAAACGTGGCTATCGACGACCTGGCAAAAAACCATAAGAACAGCGGAGCCATAGACACGCATTTCAACGTGGAGACAAAAGAGCAAAACATCACAAACCAAAAACAAAGCGGAAGGTGCTGGATGTTTAGCGGACTCAATGTCATCACGGGCAACTTCGCACAGCGCACAGACTCACTGCGCGTGAGCCTCTCGCAAGACTACCTCTTCTTCTACGACCAGCTCGAAAAGGCAAACCTCTTCCTGCAAAGCGTTATCAACACAGCAAAGAAGCCAATGGAAGACAGTGAGGTGAGATTTCTCTTCAAAAGCCCGATTTCCGACGGAGGCAACTTCTGCGGTGTGGCCGACCTCGCTGACAAATACGGAGTGGTGCCAACAGAGGCGGCACAAGAAACATTCTCCGCCGAGAATACCAGCAGGATGTCGAAAATCATCACATCGAAACTTAGGGAGCAAGGTCTGCAACTAAGAAAAATGGTAGCAAACAAAGAAAGCTCATCGAAGATACAGAAAGAAAAGACAAAGATGCTCACCGACATCTACCGCATCCTCGCCATGACACTCGGAGAGCCGGTGAAAGAGTTTACATACGCTTTCCGCGACAAAAACGGAAAACAGGTAACAGAGGAAAAGACATACACACCGCAGTCGTTTTACAAAGAAGTGGTGGGAGGACCCATCAACGGCACCTTCATCATGATTATGAACGACCCGAGAAGGGATTACTACAAGACTTACGAGGTGCTGTATGGACGACACACCTACGACGGACATAACTGGACATACCTCAACTTGCCGATGGACGAGATAGAGAAACTCGCCATAGCATCACTCAAAGACAGCACCAGAATGTATTCCAGCTACGACGTGGCAAAACAACTCGACAGGAAAAGAGGATACTGCGACCTGCGCAACTACGACTACGCCACACTCTTCTCCACTGACTTCAATATGACCAAGGCAGAGAGAATTTCCACCTACGACAGTGGTAGCACGCACGCCATGACACTCTGCGCCGTGGACCTCGACAAAGATGGGAAAGCAAAGAAATGGAAAGTGGAAAACAGCTGGGGAAACGAATGGGGACAGAAAGGATACCTCATCATGACCGACGACTGGTTCAGAGAGTATATGTTCCGACTCGTGGTTGACAAAAAGTACGTGCCGCAGGACCTGCTCGAAAAGGCAAAACAAAAACCAATACAAATATCACCAGAAGATCCGCTATTCTCAGTTGAGAATTGAGAATTGAGAATTGAGAATTTGAGAATTATATCGCCGTTCCGGCGATGCGGCTACGCCGCGGTTTCCTATTCGTTGGGTCAAAATTTGAAATAAAAGATTTATGGTATTGAATTATATTTGGGTGGCGTTTTTCCTTATCGCCTTTGTAATTGCCTTGGTGAAACTCATTTTCATGGGCGACACCGAGGTGTTTCCGGCAATGATGAACTCCACCTTCGACACATCGAAAACAGCATTCGAGATTTCACTCGGACTCACCGGAGTGCTCTCACTCTGGCTCGGCATAATGAAAATCGGAGAGAAAGGAGGAATGGTAAACCTGTTGGCAAAACTCCTCAGTCCCGTCTTCACCAAACTCTTCCCCGACATCCCGAAAGGGCATCCGGTGACAGGCTCGATATTCATGAACATCGCGGCGAACATGCTCGGACTTGACAATGCAGCCACACCATTAGGCCTGAAAGCCATGGAACAGCTGCAAGAGCTCAACCCGAAGAAAGACACCGCCACAAACCCGATGATAATGTTTCTCGTGCTTAACACCTCGGGACTTACCATCATACCCGTGAGCATCATGGTGTATAGGGCACAGCTCGGAGCGGCACAACCCACCGACGTCTTCATACCCATCCTGCTCGCCACCTTCTGCTCTACCCTCGCCGGCATCATCGTTACAAGCCTCTACCAGAAAATAAACCTCATCAACCGGGTGATGATACTCACCTTGGGAGGCCTCTGCGTGCTTGTGGCACTGATAATCTGGGGCTTCGGACAAATGGACAAGGAGACGATGAACGTGGCAAGCACCTCGATAGCCAACATACTGCTGATGACCATCATCGTGGTTTTCATCATCGCCGGTATGAGAAAGAAAGTAAACGTGTATGAGGCATTCATCGAAGGAGCCAAAGACGGTTTCACCACCGCCGTGAGAATCATACCATATCTCGTGGCAATACTCGTGGGCATCGGCGTGTTCAGAGCCTCCGGAGCCATGGACATGCTCGTGGACGGAGTGAAATGGACAGTGGCTGCCGTGGGAGGCAACACCGACTTCGTGGGAGCACTGCCCACAGCCCTGATGAAACCGCTCTCCGGAAGCGGAGCAAGAGGAATGATGGTGGATGCGATGACAACCTACGGCGCCGACTCCTTTGTGGGAAGGCTCAGCTGCATCTTCCAAGGCTCCACCGACACCACATTCTACATACTCGCCGTGTATTTCGGAAGTGTGAGCATCAGAAACACAAGGCACGCCGTGGCCTGCGGACTACTCGCCGACCTCGCCGGAGTGATAGCGGCAATAGCAATAGCGTATTTCTTCTTCGGATAAAAGGCAGACAAAAATCTTCTTCGGATAAATAAAAATTTATGGCTGGACTGAAATCATTACTTAAAGAGACTGCCATCTACGGACTGAGCAGCATCGTGGGGAGGTTTCTCAACTATCTCCTCGTGCCTCTATACACAGTGAAAATCTCCGCGGCCAGCGGAGGATATGGAGTAATCACCAACATCTACGCCTACACAGCCCTGCTGATGGTGATACTCACCTTTGGCATGGAGACCACTTTCTTCAGGTTTATGAACAAAGAAGGCGAGGACCCAGCGAAAGTGTATCCCACCACCCTCACCGCCGTGGGCACCGTAGGACTGCTCTTCGTGGCTCTCATTCTCATCTTCATAAAGCCGATATCCACGTTTATGGGATACCAAGACCACCCCTCATACGTGTGGACAATGGCGATTGTGGTGGCCATGGACGCCTTCCAGGCCATACCTTTCAATTACCTACGATACCAGAAGAAAGCGATAAAGTTCGCATCGCTGAAACTGCTCTTCATCATCCTCAACATCGCACTCAACCTGCTCTATTTCGTAGTGCTGCCGCCACTTTATGAGCAGTATCCCGACACGATAGGAAAAATCTACTCGCCAGAGGTGGGAGCCGGCTACGTCTTCTATATCAACCTCTTCTGCACTGCGTTTATCATGCTCTTATTCTATAAAGAACTCACCGCTTTCAAGTGGACTTTCGACAAGAAGCTGATGAAGAAGATGCTCTCCTACTCTTGGCCCATCCTGGTGCTCGGCATCGCCGGAATACTCAACCAGACTGCCGACAAAATCCTCTTCCCGTATATCTACAAGGGCTCCGACGCACATGCGCAGCTCGGCATCTACGGGGCGGCCTCGAAGATAGCGATGATTATGGCGATATTAACACAGGCCTTCAGATACGCATACGAACCGTTCGTGTTTGGAAAGACAAAAGACAAAGACAATAAAGACACTCAAGCCAACGTGATGAAATATTTCATCATCTTCACCCTTTTAGCATTCCTCGCCGTAATAGCATATCTCGACATACTGAAAGAACTCCTCATCGGCAGCGACTACTGGGAGGGGCTCAAAGTGGTGCCGATAGTGATGGCCGCGGAGATGATGATGGGAGTGTATTTCAACCTCTCTTTCTGGTACAAGCTCATCGACAAAACCATCTGGGGAGCGGTGTTCTCCGCCGCAGGATGCATAGTGCTGATACTCATCAACGTCGTCTTCGTGCCGCGATATGGATACATCGCATGCGCCTGGGGAGGATTCGCAGGATACGCCACGGCGATGATCTTCTCATATCTCGTGGGACAGGTGGAGGCACCCATCGCCTACCCACTGAAAGAAATCGCCGCCTACACCCTCCTCGCCATAGCTCTCTATGCGGCGATGACATACACGAAAACACTGTTGCCATACTGGGGTGCAATAGCCCTCAACACCCTCCTGCTGCTCGTCTTCGCAGCGGCGATAGTGAAACACGAACTGCCGATAATAAAGGCGGAAAGGGCAAGACAGACAAATAATATTCAGGCAAATAACAATCAAACAAATAACAACCAGAATGAATAGTATGAAAAAACTCTTTATGCTCGCTGCCTTGGCGGGGGCAACGGCTTTCAACAGCCAGATGGCAACAACTGCCAAGGCCGACGAGGGAATGTGGACACTCTTCGACCTGCCACAGGCCGTTTACGACAAAATGGTGGAGGAAGGATGCCAAATGCCGTGCGATGAGCTCTACAACAGCGACAACGCACTCATGAAAGCCGTGGTGAACTTCAGCGGATACTGCACAGGAGTGGTAGTGTCGCCAAACGGACTCGTATTCACCAACCACCACTGCGGCTTCGACGCTATAAGAAGCCACTCCACAGTGGAGCACGACTATATGCGCGACGGCTTCTTCGCCAAAAACTATGAGGACGAACTGCCCAACGAGGATATGTATGTGAGTTTTATGGTGGAGCAGTATGACGTTACCGACCGCGTGAACCCCGACTCCATAGCAGAGTTCTCGCGAGATGACAGAAGGACATACATCGACTCGCTCGAAAACGTGATGATAAAAGAGGTGAGGGAGAAAGACTCCACACTGAGGCTCGAGCTGCTGCCATTCTATGAAGGCAACAAATACTACGCCACCACCTACCGCGACTATTTCGACATCCGACTCGTCTTCGCACCAACAAGCTCCATGGGAAAATTCGGAGGAGACACAGACAACTGGATGTGGCCACGGCAAACATGCGACTTCAGTGTGTTCAGAGTTTATACCGACAGCCTCGGAAAGCCGGCGGCATACAGCAAAAAGAACATTCCGATGAAGCCCGAGAGATGGGCACACGTGGCTAAAGACGGATACAAACCTGGCGACTTCGCCATGATCCTCGGATACCCGGGGTCAACAGAAAGATACCTCTCCTCATACGGAATACACCTGATGAGAGACGCGGAAAACGTGCCGAGAATACAGGTGAGAGGCATCAAACAACAAGTGATGAGGAAACACATGGACGAGAGCGAGGCAGTGAGAATAAAATACGACTCGAAATACGCCACCAGCTCCAACTACTGGAAAAACAGCATCGGAATGAACAGATGCATCGACTCGCTGCAACTCATACAGCAGAAACGTGCATACGAAGAGCAGGTGAAACAGTATGTTGACTCAACAGGATACCTTAAAGGAAAACTCGACTTCGACAAGATGAAACAGCTCTACGACAGTCTCTACAACCTCGGAAAACATCTGACGCTGTGGAACGAGACATTCTACCGCGGCTCGGAATTCCCCCAAAGGGCAATGAAAGTGGCTGGAGAACTGCCGCTGCAAGGAAAAGGAAAACTAAGCAAACAATTCTATGTGTTTGAAGACAACAGCAGCACCTACGACGAGGCAACAGACAAGGAACTGCTCTTAGAAACAATAAAGAATTACGAGAAGCAAGCAGACAAGGAATGGCTACCTGACTTCTACGAGAAAATACACCACGGAGGGTTCAAGGGTGACTACGAGGCATACGTGGATTATCTATACAAGCACTCCAAAATAATAGAGCCAAAAGAAAGACTGTATATCTACAGCCGAAAATTCCAAAAAGACCCGGGATACAGAATGGGAGTGGGACTGGAGGAAATGGACACCAAACTGCGCGGCAAAATACGCAAGCTCAGAGACTCCATAGCAATACAAGAGAGATACCTCTGCGCCGCTGTGGTGAGAATGGAGCAGGACATGCCACACTATAGCGACGCCAACTTCACCATGCGACTCACATACGGACAAGTGGGAGGATTCAGAAACGGGAATTATGACTCGGGATACTACACCACCGCCGAAAGCCTCATCGAGAAGATGAAACAAGGCGACCAAATCAGAGACTATCGCGCCGAAGACAGCATACAAGCACTAATCAAAGAAGGGGACTTCGGAGAATATCGCGACAAGGGCACAGGGAAAATGCACCTCTGCTTCCTTACCAACAACGATATCACCGGAGGAAACAGCGGCTCACCAGTATTCAACGGCAAAGGAGAACTCCTCGGCCTCGCCTTCGACGGCAACTGGGAAGCACTGAGCAGCGACATCCTCTTCGACAACGTGTCGGCAAGAACAATAAACGTTGACATCAGATTCGTAATGTACCTGATAGATAAATGGGGAAAAGCGGGTCGGCTGATAGACGAATTGACAATTGACAATTGAGAATGGGCTTCGCCGACCTTCCTCACGCTCGGCAAAGTAAGCAAGCTTCCTTTGCCCTCGCTTAATCGGAAGGTTGACAATTATACGCCGTTCCGGCGTTCTCCATTTTCCATTATCCATTATCCATTATTCATTATCCATTAAAAAATATGACTATAAACGAGATTCAAGACGAAGTGATTGAAGAGTTCTCCGGTCTCGACGACTGGATGGACAAGTATCAACTGCTCATAGACTTGGGCAATGAGCAGGAGCCATTAGAGGAGAAATACAAGACCGACAGCAATCTTATCGACGGCTGCCAAAGCCGCGTATGGCTGCAAGCCGACTACATCGACGGCAAAATAATGCTCAAGGCAGAAAGCGACGCTCTGATAGTGAAAGGCATCATCGCACTGCTCATAAGAGTGCTCTCAGGACACACACCAGAGGAGATACTCTCTGCAGACCTATATTTCATTGAGCAGATAGGACTCAAAGAGCACCTCTCCCCCACCCGCTCCAACGGACTGCTCGCCATGGTGAAGCAGATAAGGATGTATGCGTTAGCTTTCAAAACAAAAGAAGAGGCATAAACAAAGCTCTCCGCAAGGAGCAGTCCCGGCTGGGCCGGGTTTGTCTTGAAGCAGCTCTCCGCAAGGAGCAGTTCCGTAAAAAGATTATTGCTTTTATGCAGCTCTCCGCAAGGAGCAGTCCCGGCTGGGCCGGGTTTGTCTTGATGCCAGCTCTCCGCAGGAGTTTTTAATAATATAAAAATCGATTATGCGTAAACTGAAAGTTACAGAGATGAACCGCCTCACTGTGGAGCAATTCCACGAGGCGGAGAAGCAACCCCTCGCCGTTGTCCTCGACAACGTGAGGAGCGCATACAATGTGGGAAGCGTGCTGCGCACAGCCGACGCATTCCGAATAGCAAAAGTATATCTCTGCGGCATCACCGCCTGCCCCCCAAGCATAGAGATTCACAAAACAGCCCTCGGAGCGGAAGACAGCATAGAATGGGAACACTGCGACTCCGCAGAGGAGGCGGTGATAAAACTGCGGCAGGAGGGTTATACCGTATATGCCGCCGAGCAGGCGGAGGGAAGCACGATGCTGCAGGAATTCGGCGACGGCAAAGAAGAGAGATGCGAGTTTATGCACGAGGAGAAAAGGGCCGTGGTATTAGGCAATGAGGTGAAAGGAGTGCAGCAGAGCGTTATCGACATCTGCGACGGATGCATCGAAATACCACAGGCGGGAACCAAGCACTCGCTCAACATCGCCGTGGCGGCAGGCATCGTGCTCTGGCACCTCTCACTGCCCTGGATCAACAAGTATAATATTGGAGAATAAGAAATGACAGAAAACTATAATATACAAGACTTTGAGGTGATGGCCCCCGTAGGCTCAAGAGAGTCGCTCTCCGCTGCCCTTAACGCCGGGGCCGACGCCGTGTATTTCGGTATCGGAAGACTGAATATGCGCTCACGTTCTGCCAACCCCTTCACTATCGACGACCTCAAGGAAATTGCGGCGATATGCAAAGAGCACGGCGTAAAGTCCTATCTCACCGTCAACACCATCGTCTATGGCGAGGAGCTCGAAGAGATGCGGCAGATAATCGATGCCGCCAAGGAGGCACAAATATCGGCAGTGATAGCAAGCGATGTGGCGGTAATGACATACTGCCGTAAGGTGGGACAGGAAGTACACCTTAGCACCCAGCTCAACATATCCAACGTTGAGGCTCTGCAGTTTTATGCACAGTTCGCAGATGTCGCCGTCCTCGCCCGTGAGCTCAACCTCACACAGGTGGAGGAGATATACAAAGGTATATTGTCGCGCGATATCAAAGGTCCGTCGGGGAAGAGGGTACGCATAGAGATGTTCTGCCACGGAGCACTCTGCATGGCCATCAGCGGCAAGTGCTACCTTAGCTTAGACAATGAGGCGAAAAGTGCTAACAGAGGGGCCTGCCTGCAACTCTGCCGACGCTCATACACGCTCACCGACACGGAAACCGGCACACAGCTCGAAATAGACAGAAAGTATATTATGAGTCCCAAAGACCTGAAAACAATACGCTTTATCGACCGTATGATGAACGCCGGCGTGAGAGTGTTTAAAATCGAAGGGCGAGCAAGGTCGGCGGAGTATGTCAGCACCACGGTAAAATGCTACAAGGAGGCCATACAGAGTGTTATCGACGGCACGTTCACCGAAGAGAAGAAAGACGAATGGGACAAACGGCTGGCCACAGTCTTCAACCGCGGCTTCTGGGACGGCTATTACCTCGGGCAGCGCCTCGGAGAATGGAATGACAACTATGGCAGCATGGCTACGGAGCGCAAAACCTACGCCGGGAAAATCACCAATTATTTCTCACGCATAGGAGTGGCAGAGGTGAAAGTGGAGGCCTGCGATTTCAAAGTCGGCGACCGCCTCCTCATCATCGGCCCCACCACAGGAGCCCTCTATCTCGACGCCACGGAAATACGCTACGACCTCCAGCCGGCGCAAGAAGCCCTGAAAGGACAGCTCGTATCAATTCCCGTGTCGCAGAAAATAAGAAAAGGCGATAAACTGTTTAAAATCGACAAGGTGTAACTACAGCCTCTGTTTTTCATTGCTTCCGGCGCCTTTGCCTTTATATTTGGAGGGTGCAGAATTGAACTTATAGCGTATTGTCAGCTCCACCTGCCGCGTCTTAAGCCGAAAGTTTAAGTTGGATGTGGTGACATTGTCATAATAGGCTCTAGTGTCTTTTGTCCTTCGCCGAAAAATATCATAAAACGCCAATTTTAACGAGAGCCTGTCGGAAAGGAACGACTTTATGGCACTTACTTGCACATCCCACGCATCATCACTCAAATTGGTTTCGTTTTTATCATCACCTCTGCTCATATAGTTTACCAGCAAGTCGGCTGTGAACGTGGGAGAAATGGCGGCTGTACATTTGATATCCAAACATATAATAGGACTATCCAAATTAATAGGATTGGTTGTCTTCGGCAAGTTCGCCCACATCCTTTGTATTGATGCTCCTAAAAATGTGGTGAATATACCAAAACGGGGTGAAGCAGATATACGGGCATATATAAATTTTGTCTTGTCCAACTGCGTCGGATACTCCATGACCACTCCGCCTGTTTGGGGGACCACATAGCCCCAATTAATGATATCATCATTCACTATATTGTAGTGTACACCAAGGTTGAACACGTCATACGACAGGCTCAGACCTATGGTGTGTTGAGACCTGGGAACCAAAGAGGGGGTGCCTGTTGTCCATGTATATCTGTTCTTATACGACACAATGCTGCTGAGAGATTTGTATGACGGACGGTATAAGTTGGTAGTGTACGAGACAGAGGAGGAAAACTTTCCTGCTTTTCTATAAAGAGACACATTAGGGGCAAACCAGCTGGAGTTGCCGCTCTGGTCTTCAAGCAACTCACCGTTAGACCGGTATTTTTTGTCCTGGTTCTCATATCTCAACCCCAACTTTATGTCGCAAAGCTTTATGTTGCGTGAATATTCCATATATGCGGAAAGGGAGCGCTCACGCAGGGAGAAATGGGATACCGGTATTTCGGATATCCCTCCCAAATTGTCCTCATCCCTTTTCATCGAGCTGAATTCCGAGCCGAATGACAGCTTGCCTCCCAAGAGAGGATAGGAAAAGTCGAGGCGCGCGGAAAAGAGGTTGTTGCTCATTTTGCTGTTAGAAGTCATCTCACGCAATGGTGTGTTTAAAGAATTTTCTGTATAGTCAGAGATGATATTATTGCCGCTGTGAAAGAAATCAGCATTGAAATCTATGGTCAAACTGCCAGCCTTCCCACTGTAATACGCACTTGCGTCATGCCTCCATGTATTATTCTCTTTTCTATGAAAATCTGTTGTCAGACGGTCCTCAAAGACACCGTCGCAATATGATTCTGTAAAACCATTATAGCTGTACTTCTCATGGATTGGCTTGCCTGCGGAATACAAAAAGCCGAGACTGCTGTTTCCTGTTGTATAATTAGCGCCAAGACGGAAATTGAGCATAGTGTAATGCCACTTGTAATAATCATTGCCGTTTCTTAGCCACAACGAGTCGCCGCTCACCTCCGTCTCTGTGTCGCATTTATAGTAACCCTTGATATCCTTGAGACTTACCATTCCGAAGATGTCAAGCCCCTTGTGCCTGTAATTGAAATTCACCTGCTCTGTGAAGTCCGGCATCTCCGAGGCGTAAAAACTCGACCTGGCGTCAAATCCGAAGCCCTCGCCCTCCTTGCGGGCTGTCACTATCTTTATCACGGCATTCGCGGAGGCGTCGTATCTGGCACCCGGGTTCTCAATCACCTCAACCCTCTTAATATCCTCAGAACTAAGCTGGTCAAGCTCATTGAGGTCTTGAAGCTTCCTGCCGTTGAGGTAGATAAGGGCCTCGCCTTTGCCGTCAACCTTATATTTGTCGTCATCCTTTCTCACAAAAGGCAAGGACTTCAGTATGTCGTCGGCGGTGCCGAGCTTCTCAAGCACAGTGCCTTTAACGTCAACCGACATACCGTCGGGGGCGCTTTTTATGATTCTTTTGTGTCCGGTGACAAGCACCTCGCCGAAGCTGACGGTGTCGGGAAGCATCCGGATTTCGTAGCGTCCGCCCCTGGAGCATTCCATCTCCACCCTCTTGCACCCTATGTATTCCACTCGCAGCAAAGCCCTGTCTGAGGGGCAGGCGACGCTGAAAGCGCCGTCGCTGCCGCTCACCGCCGATGAGTATATGAGAGAGTCGGTCATCGACATCAGGGTTATGGAGGCGAAATCCAATGGCTGCCCGGCTTCATCCCTTACCACGCCCCTCACCGCACCGCTGTCGTTTACAGGATGGGCTCCATAGCATAATGAAGGAATGGATAATATCAAAAGAATAAATAATTTTTTCATAACATCAATACTTAGTTAATTTTTAAATATATGTCTAATTTTCAACAATATACCGTGTCATTTCCTGGGATTTATGTAGTTGCCTGATTTTGGTTGACTACTTTTTGTCTTTAACCCTACTCTAAGTTGACTCGGGTTTATAATTATAACTGATAATTGTTGACTATTGACTTATATGCCTTGTTTTGGTTGACAGCCTTCGTC
>Ga0065711_1004203_pt1 | contig 24604 bp, 18 predicted proteins | sample Hoacrofraction12_FD_59098 | JGI IMG/M metagenome (GOLD analysis project Ga0065711, IMG submission 59098) | Hoatzin crop microbial communities from Cojedes, Venezuela - Epithelial fraction 12 v2 (version 2) | ecosystem: Host-associated > Birds > Digestive system > Esophagus > Crop | place...
GGGCTGTGCGCGCCCGCCTGCGAGCGGGACGTGCAGGCGTGTGCGGGGGTGTGTGTATGCGGGGCAAGCGCCTGGACCAGGGGGAGAAGGTGGTCCCGTCCGGAAAGTGGAAAGGTACCAAAAAAAAAAACCAAAAAAAAAACCCCAAAGTGGTGTTTATTTTCTTCTGTGGAAAGATGTTGCGGTGTGGGCGTGTGACGAGTGGGCAGCTAGGTCGCTTAGATGATCACCCAAAGGTTTTGCAAGAATAGGTTTTACTGCAAAATATAGAAAACGTGATCCTACAAAGTTCGTTGGCAAGGTTCACCCTATTACTTATTAAATAAATGGAATGCAAAATCAAAAGGGATTTTGTATAGAATGTAAGAAAGCGTAAGGGGATAGTGAGACCCTCCTGTTGAGTCACCTGGTTCGGAGTAGACCCCCTTGCCCTCTAAACCCCTTCTCAGAGAGGACCCTGGGCGCGGCTGGATCCAGGACCCACCCCAGACCATAGCAGTTTATGTCTCAGGAATATGTTCCTGTGTTCATAGTTTAAAAGAGAGAATCACAGGAAGTTAGCAGCTATTAATCACCGGTTAATTTAACATTTCCTAAGTGATTAAGGAGAATTTGCTGCTGCGATCACAGTAATAGAACATCGTGTTGAATCAATTCACACACATAGACTCCCACAAAAACTCCCCTCCAGTTCAGTGAAATACTCACTTCAAATCAAATGATTTCTCAACGGGCGAAGGTTGAGTCTCCAGGAGACCAGCCCAGGTGATGCTGACAGAATTCGAGTTACTCTGAGAAGCACCCCACTCAGAGGGAGTTACTGCAGACTGGAAGTGCTCAAAGGGCCTTCCTTGGTACCGCTGTTTATAGGGTCTCAAGATGATTGTCTTTAGGCATCAGTATTTTTCCGTCCTGTTCACAATCCACGTGATGTAATCCTGATGCTGAGACAGTAACTACGTAATTCCAGTACCACCCAGAATGTGCAGTTCTGCAGGCAGGCACACCTCTAGGCATCAGTGGTTCCAGGCGCGGTCAGGGACCCACTGGGATCCACCCAACTCGCTGCTCTTGCACAAAGACAAGGAAAGTGCCAAATTGTCCCAAATCACTGCCCTCATTCAAGGACGTGAAAAATGGCTAGTCACACCGGCTAGCCATTCTTGCAACTTAGGCAAGAATACAACATTGGCTAATTTTGGAGTGCCAGGTGTGACCAGTCATGCCAGCTAGCTGTTCTTGTAGGGTAAACAAGAATAGAATGCCAGCTGGTTTCGGGATCGCCAGGTGTGAGGAGGGGGTTGCACCACCACAGGTGTCATGGAATTAAAAACTACCTCAGCTGAGTAGTGAGTGGCTTGTGTCTGCATGGAATCGAAGTGATGTTTTGAGGAGTTTGTAAGTGTTCGGTGGGTAGAAGGTGCACGTCCTGCCAAATCAGAGCAGCAGCTGCAATTTCGTTCTGGCTAGGAACCCGAAGGTCCTCTGTGGCAGAAAATCACGCACTCTCATTTTCTATCCTCCAGTCACTGTTGGCTAGACTTCAAGACTGCCATAGAACTAGAAATGAAATTATCAGCGCTTGGGAAACTTTAGATAGCACGAGACCAATTACACTTTTCCTTGACACCTTGGGCTATCAAAAGGATAGCTAGCTAGCCCTATCTTCCTTACACTGGCTCTCTGCAAGATCTCAAACGGAATTCGAGATGTCTGTTGTTGGCCTTGAAGTGTTCAATGGTCTGAATCCAGGCTGCTGCTAAGAGTTCACCTATTGGGACTCTGGTAGACAGTTGCCTTTGTCAAGCACAATGTGGAGCACCCTTGCACAAAGGTAAAGTTTGTACAGGAGATTGAACTATCAAAATCACACGTGTCTGAGGACCACCTTGAACATCTCCATGTTCCATGGCAAGCACAGTGTGCAGGCATTTGATCTCAGCTTAGGTACTAGAAACATATAGGACAGCAAAAATTTTGCCTTTACTCGAAACAAAAAATAGTCTTCACTTTTCCTTCTACAGCTGCTTGAGACAAACTCCATGTCCAATCCAAAATGGGGCAACAACAAAAAAAAAGTAATTAGAATCCCAATCCAAAACCAGCCTTACTCCCAAGTCTTTTGTAATATTACATCTTTCAAAAATAAATCATAAGTGAAAAATATACAACATATTGTTTAGTAACTGTTGGGGTGTTCTTGGATGTTGTGTGGATGAGGGCAGCAGCACAAGCTGAACGGAATAGAGTAGAATAGGACAGAACAGAAAAGAACAGAATAGAAATAAAAACTTCCAAGACTGACTTCCTTGAGGGCTGTAAACAAATCTCATTAATTCCTTTGTCTCATATCCTCCACTCTTGAAACATAAATAGTGCAATACTGTTTGGCTGAATTAGAGCGTTACACAATTCTTGCTAAAGTCAATGGCAGCGGAATCAGGGTCTCTTTTATTCAGTGGGTCTCTTTGAAACATACTGTGATTTTAATATCCATTTCATCCCCAAAATGGCATTAGCACCATAATCATATGGGACTTCAACAGTAGAGCACTATGGTATTAACAAAAGGCCTGGCTAAATTTATTATTCACTAATCTCTAGGGTTTTGAAACCACTCAGTATGTTCTGCCCTTATAAATTGTTTATTTCTTTACCATTCAATTCTAGCACAAATAGAACAGGCAATACAGTATATACAGTTCAGAGCAAACATATATAATTTAGGAGAGAAATGAAACTATGCAAGTCCTTTGCTAAATTCTTGTCCACGTGCACTGTTCTGCAGACTGCTCAGTGTGAAAGGTGCCCGTAAACTCGATCCTGTTTAAGTTACTTTAGCTGGACACGACAGATTCTTTTAATGGCTTATATCTGCTCTAATTTTATTCATTTCAACAGAATCATTTGGATTTCAGTCAGATTTTGACACTGATTTATGTGGAGTTTGAATTTCATACACATTATAATCTTAGTTTTAGTGAATCAGTAGTCTTCTTGCAAATGAATCTGTTCTCTACAAAATTCTGCCTTTAAGATTTACTTTTCCCAGATGTCTCAGTTTATCTCCCTTTTCTCTTATGCTCTCGAAATTACTGACCTATTACTGTACCATTCTTCTTAACCATCACAGCCAATGCATTTCCCTGAGGCCTCTGATAAGGTAGACGATGCCTCTACTATTATAGTATTCAGGTTTTCATGACACCTGATGCATTTTATTTTATTAAACCACAGGTGTAACAGCAGAATTAAAAGTTTTCTGGAGCAGCTGATACCTCAATAATATTTTTTTTTTGTTAGACACCAGCAACATCTAAGTCTTAAAGGCCCCTTAAAGACTTATGTGCCCAACAAATCTTCTATTTAAGGAGAAGCACTCCAGCTGTGTATGGGATATAGGATGAGGGGTGGGAGAGTAGGAGCAATGCAGAAGAGATACAAAACTGACTCATTTATTTCTGGCATTTTTTTGTGGGGAGAGCCCCTTCCAAAGTCCCAGGAAAACATTGACTGATTTCATTGTATTTCGATATCCAGTTATTTTCTGGGGATAAGATGTTAGCAGTTTATAAACTCAGTCCCATTCCATCACATTTAGCTAAACATATCTTCTTATCTTGCATTTTACTATGTCAAATCTTATTATCACTGAACATATCCGTATACTGGTACTGCATCCAAGATTCTGCAATTAGTTGCAATCAATGAATAAGAAGGGACAAGTAGGAGAATTTCTGTGAGATTCCAAATTGCCTCAGGTAAGTTACAATGCACGAGACTGAGATCAAGTGACAAGCCATCCAAGAAGCATCATAGTTATTTATAAATACATTAGAAGAAGTACATTATTGCAATGATAAAATATTTATCTGACTTCATAAGGTGGACATAAAAGGTACTGGTACTCAACTGAAATGCCTTGGATTTGTGGGCAGTGTTCCAGTGGCAAATGGAAGTGTTTCCAGGTGGATCATTCAGGACCATCACTTCTGAAAGGGGACCTCAAATAGTATTATTTGGCATGGCTGGCAATGCTGACCAACTTTTATTAGAGGTGGGGGTGCAGGTACATGCTGTTCTCTCAACCTAGCAAAAAGCTGTCTGTTATAGCCTGTGGTTCTACTGGGGAAGGTTGTGGTGTGAGATTCCCTCTCAGTGAGGTTCTACTGATTCTTCTGACAAACTTTGTAATGCTTTAGTCAGCGTGACCCTTTGAGCTAGGTGGTTTTCAGTGGGAAACAGTCAAACGGAGTGAAAGCACTGGTGCTAGTATTGACTCCTAGTCACGGTAAAACTGAGAAAGGCACAAGACTAACAGACTACCACTTCTCTGAAGAGTTTAAACTGCAAGAGATACAGGGCAAGTGAAGGAGATCCTGTTAACTATTAGTGATACAAGCTGCTTCTTGCTTTGCTGCTCGGTGAGGAAAATGCCTTACATCCTCCACTTCCTGTGCAGGATAGTGGATTACAGTGTGAAAGACTCTATAAATATTAGATAGTGACCTGGCCCTCAGAAGTGCTGAGCATCTGGTGCTCGCATTGGTACTGAAAGCTGTTATCATCCCATGTCACAGTAGATCAGACCTAGCATGATCATTGTGTTCTCGGCACAGAGCAGGAGAAGGGTCTTGGCAGAGCTTTTCCTTGAGATACTGAGAGACAGTAAAAATCTCTGGGTCCAGCTTGAATAAAACAGCAGTGCAGCTGGAAAATGGATGACTCTCTGGAGTCTATGTCACTCAGATCTCCAGTCATGCTATCAAAGGGCTATTTCTCGCAAGCTCTTGCAAGGTGAACCTGCAAGGTTCTGCCCAGGCAGTCTTTCATGAACAAAACTCTGCTTCCGTCATGACAGCCTTACAAGAAAGTAGCTAACATGTCAAAGTGGTTTCTAAACTTAGGAAGAAATACCCCATGAGACAAAGCAATGTTTGATAGGAAGGCTGACAAAGGTGGATGAGATTTTCCTGTCTAGTTAGCTTAGTGTCTATTGGGGACTACTGTGTTGAAGTATCACAAATCTGAGCTGCTAAACGCTGACCGAAAAATTTGGAAAAAAGCTTCTGCAGTCTCTGAACCAACTACATTTGATACATTTGACAAACTTCTTCAAGTTCTTTTGAGGTTTCATAGAAAGACCAAATGCTTTTGTTATGATGTTTTGCATATGTCTCCATATGTTTTGTGCATGTCTCTCTATCTGGAAAAATGCCAAAATATTACAGCAGTGAGAAAAATTGCCTTCAATATATTCCTAGTCTGATCACAACTTTGTTTTTGAAAGAAAAACTAATTTAAAGTTTATTAATTAAGCATAATTTTCTGAAAGTAAGTAGGAAGGAAGGATTTAACTCAGATTATATTCCAGCACATTTTTTTACCAGTGTTTTTTACACTGTATTACACAGTGTATTAATATTCGCTTTCACTGACATCTTGTGTAAGGCTTAAAATAATAATCATACAATTTTTATTTCGTGCAAGCCAAAGCACAGGTTAAGGTATAGTACTAGTATGATACTGCTAAAAATTACTAATACTGTTTTTCATGATGGTCCTTATCACCTTAGTTCAGCGACAGCCTTCCAGCTTCTGCCAGCTAAATTTTCCTATGACTGTTACAGTTCTGATAGTATTCCAGCTTCTCTTTTCTTAGTTGTTCTGGAACAGACAGTTGTACATATTTTACCTTGTCAACTGAAGTACCTAGCTTTGCTCTTAAATACATAAAATGTATTGTAGTTTCACCTGAGGTCTTCAGCCACTCAGGAAGAACATTTGCTTCCTTGAAGATAAGTTATTTTCATTTTCCAGGGACATGATTCTGCTATCATCTTCATAGAATCATAGAATTATAGGTTGGAAAAGACCTCTAGATCATGAAGTCCAACCATCAACCCAACACCACCATGCCTACTAAACCATATCCCGAAGTGCCACATCTACACTTTTCTTAAACACCTTCATGGATGGGGACTCAACCACTTCCCCGGGCAGCCTGTTCCAATGCCTGACCATTCTTTCAGTAAAGAAATTTTTCCTAATATCTAATCTAAACCTCCCCTGACACAACTTGAGGCCATTGCCTCTCGTCATATCGCTGGTTACCTGTGAGAAGAGACCAAAACCTGCCTCACTGCAACCTCCTGTCAGGTAGTTGTAGAGAGCAGGAAGGTCTCCTCTCAGCCTCCTCTTCTCCAGACTAAACAGCCCCACTTCCCTCAGCCACTCCTCATAAGACTTTTTCTCTAGATGCCTCACCAGCTTCGTTGCTCTTCTCTGGACACATTCTAGCACCTCAGTGTCCTTCTTGTAGTGAGAGGCCCAAAACCGAACACAGTACTCCAGGTGTGGCCTCAGCAGTGCTGAATACAGGAGCACGATCACTTCCCTACTCCTGCTGGCCACACTATTCCTGATACAAGCCAGGATGCCATTGGCCTGCTTGGCCACCTGGGCATACTGCTGGCTCATGTTCAGCCGGCTGTCGACCAACACCCGAAGGTCCTTTTCCACCGGGCAGCTTTCCAGCCACTCCTCCCCAAGCCTGTAGCATTGCATGGGGTTGTTGTGACCCAAGTGCAGGACCCGGCACTTGGCCTTGTTGAACATCATACAGCTTGCCTTGGCCCATCAATGCAGCCTGTCCAGATTCCTCTGCAGACCCTTCCTACCCTGGAGCAGATTGGCACTCCTACCCATTGGCGTCATCTGCAATCTTACTGAGGAAGCACTCAATCCCCTCATCCAGAATATTGATAAAGATGTTAAACAAGACTTGCCCCAAAACTGAGCCCTGGGGAACACCACTCATGACCGGCTGACAACTGGATTTAACTCCATTCACCATCACCCTTGCACTTGGCCATTTAGCCAGTTCTTTATCCAGTGAAGTGTGCATCCATCCAAACCATGGGCAGCTAGGTTCTCCAGGAGGATGCTGTGGGGAACAGTGTCAAGGGCCTTACTAAAGTCCAGGCAGACAATATCCACAGCCTTTCCCTCTTCCACTAGGTGGGTCACCTGGTCATAGAAGGAGATCAGGTTGGTCAAGCAGGACCTGCCTTTCATGAACCCATGCTGGCTGGGCCTGATCCCCTGGTTGCACTTCACATGCCCAATGAACGCACTCAGGATAGATCACTTCATAATCTTGCCCGGCACTGAGGTCAGGTTGACAGGCCTGTAGTTCCCAGGATCCTCCTTCCAGCCCTTCCTGCGGATGGGTGTCACATTGGTGATCCTCCAGTCATCTGGGACCTCCCCTGTTAGCCAGGACTGCTGATAGTTGATGGAGAGTGGCTTAGCCAGCTCCTCTGCCAGCTCCCTCAACACTCTTGGGTGGATCCCATCCGGCCCCATAGACTTGTGAGTGTCCAGGTGGCATAGCAGGTCGTTAACTGCTTCCTCCTGGATTATGGGAGGTTTATTCTGCTCTATGTCCTATCTTCCAGCACTTGGGGCTGAGTACCCTGGGAATAACCAGTCTGACTCTTAAAGACTGAGGCAGAGAAGGCATTAAGTATCTCAAGCCTTTTCCTCATCCTTGTGGGCAACATTCCCCCTGGCATCCAATAAGGGATGGAGATTCTCCTTGGCCCTCTTCTGTTGTTAATGTATTTGTAAAAACATTATTTGTTGTCCCTTGCAACAGTGGCCAGCCTGAGTTCCAGCTGGGCTTTTGCCTTTCGAATTTTCTCTCTGCACGACCTAACGAGACCCTTGTACTCCTCTTTAGTCTCTTGCCCTTTCTTCCATAAGTGCTAGACCCTCCTTTTTTTCCTGAGTCCCAGCAAGAGCTCCCTGCACAGCCAGGCCAGTCGTCTTCCCAGCCGGTTCGTCTTGTGGCACATAGGGACAGCCTGCTCCTGTTCCTTTAAGACTTCCTCCTTGAAGAATGTCCAGCCTTCGTGGTCCCTTTGCCCTTTCAGGACTCTTTCCCAGGGGAGCCTCTTAACCAGCACCCTGAACATGCCAAAGTCTGCCCTCTGAAAGTCCATGGTGGTGGTTTTGCTGGTCCCACTCTTCACCACGAACTGAGAACTCTATAATTTCATGGTTACTAAGCCCAAGCTGGCCTTAGCGAGCCTATCCAGCGAGACACCTCCCCTGATAGGCTCACTTACCAGCTGCCTCAGGAAGTTGTCTTCCACACACTACAGGAACCTCCTAGACTGTTTCCTCTCTGCTGTGTTGCATTTCCAGCAGATGTCCGGTAAGTTAAAGTCACTCACAAGAACAGTGGTTAGTGATTGTGAGACTTCTGCAAGCCTCTTGCAGAATGCTTCATCTACCTCTTCATCCTGGTTGGGTGGTCTGTAACAGACTCCCAGCAGGATGTCTGCCTTGTTGGCTTTCTCCCTCATCTTCACCCATAAGCATTCGACCTTGTCATCACAATCAGTCATCAAGCTCTACACAATCGAAGCAGTCCCTAACATACAGTGCCACCTCACCGCCTCTCTTTCCTCGCCTATCCCTTCTGAAGAGTTTATAGCCATCCATTGCAGCACTCCAGTCGTGAGAATCATCCTATCAAGTTTCTGTGATGGTGACCAAGTCATAGCTGTCGTGCTGTAAAATGGCTTCCAGCTCCTCCTGTTTGTTGCCCATGCTGTGTGCATTGGCGTAGACGCACTTGAACTGGGCTATCGATCTCACCTCCAAACCCAACATGGGGTATATATTCAAGTAAAAATTTTTAATGAGGTTGTTGGCTCTAATTCCCTGATGCTAACTTATTCCTTACTCACTAAAATTCTTAAAGAGCCCAAAAAGCTTTTTGCTGAACACAGGATAATTACTATGTGATCTGGGATTTGGGCCAAATTGCTTCTTTTATTTAGACAAGTGAATTGACCAACACTCAGTGGGATTTAGTACATTTTTATGTCTGTGATGAAATGGAGATAGTCAAACCAAACAACTTAATGCGTAGTCAACTTTGTACATAATGGGAAAATATATTGATTTTATGCTTCGGAAATCTTGCAGCTGATAGGGCCTTTATTGTTCCTGTTGTCCTTCTGATAATTCAGCTCCCTACTGAGATAAGAGACAATGGTGTTATTTCCGCAGAGGCCTGGGTTCACTCAGCAGAGCTGAACAAATGGTGGGAGCCAAGGCTGCTCCGAGGTTCATCCAAATACAGATTTTCCTGAGTTTTTGAAAGCATTTGGTCACATCAAAATCATACTTCTGTCTTGTTCAACTTTCATACGTATTAGAAAGAGAGAATTACTTATTAGAAAGGGTGGGATTTGCTTGATCTAACTTTGATATCTGCAAATCTGGCATCCAGTGTAGTCTCTTTTTTTCTTCCTGAGATATAGGCATTCCCAAGGTTTGTAACTGAAAGAGACAGAAGTCTAAAGCAAGTAAGACAAATTGGTCACTGGATGGGTTTGTTTCTCTTTCAATTAAAAATGTGGGCTAGAGGGAGCAGGTTAGATATGGATGTTTAAATTTTATCTGTTTAAAGGTAGATTTTAGAGACAATGCGGAATGTGTAGCCACAATAGTTACATTTCAGATGTGGCTTTAAACCATACTCTTAGAGTAATTAACGGTTTACTTTGATTCTGCTGTTGAATCCAAAGAGCCTAAATATTGGACAGTAGTAGCACACTTCTCACAAATTATCAATCAGGAAATATTTACAGATGTTACTTCACAATAATTTTAGACAATAATTACATCTGATAGGAAAAAAAGTGTTCTATCTCTAACGTAGTTTCAGAATGTCAAAATTCATCATATATATTATTTTTCACTAGACATAATTTTTTTTTTCCTGTGTAAAATTTAGCTCAGGTGAATGAAGAAATTATCTTAACTTGTAGGAAGATGATGTTTGCAAATTTTTATCCACGATAAGACAGCAGTTTCTATTGACAAATTTGAAACATTTTTTGAGCAGCATTGAAAATCAAGTTTGACTTCTTCACTCTTCCCTGTCCTGTACATCTCCAGTGCTCCACATAATAACAATTTGATTCACGAAATCGGAAACTCATCAAGCAGTTTAATAAAAGTCAAAAGGCATGTCCTACAGCATAGAAAAAAATATCTAGTGTTTTACTTCTTCATATAGTGAATTTCTTCAGGGAAAAAATAATTTTCTTTTTTTTTGTTAAAAATGGAAATGTGTAATTCATGGAAAATGAGCAGCCTCTACACAAGCATAAAACCCTTCTCTCCTTATTCAGGGTAATATGGGATTATGAATGAAATAGCAATTAATGTAAATTTCTATTTCAAACTTTATTTTAGTAATGTACCATCTAATGTGGCAGTGTTAACAGTATAACCAAGATGTTTGTTAGTGTTTTCCTATTCTTTAGGGATATAAAAAGCTTTATTTCAATTTTCTAGCCAACGAACAAGAGCATAGAACTGTTAGCTGTAATAGCTTCTACATGGTAGATTGCCCTTCTTATACATCTCTTCAAAAATTGCTAAATGCATAAATAGTACCTCTACGTATAGAATATGTATTGTAAGTAAATTGACTGAGAAGATCTTGCAGCAGAGCAGAAAGTAACAATCCAAGGAACCCTAAAATAACAGAAACTGAATATATATCAATTTGAATTTTGTGCGTCATGCTACAAAGACAGAAAAATTTTAATGTCTGTGCTGTATTTTCTGCAGAATATTCAAGGTAGTTTTCCACATATGGTCACTGACATTAAAATACTTCTCTTGAACGAATCTTTCATTTGATAGTAAGTAATTTGTCTGAGTTTTAAAAACATTCTGTAGTAGGAAGATCAACACAAGGGGAGAGATATTTACCAAGTGAACTATAAAAAAGAACCTTTTTTATTTTTACTATCCACTATTAACTCAGATCTCATTTTGATCAGTCTGAAACTTTAAGGATTATCTCTGCTTTTCTACTGAGTAAAAGATCAGCCTCTGAAAGAAATGGTTGCTACTGTGTTAACTACAAATCTTCTTGATGCTGAGACCATTTAGTGGATGTATGAAGATCCTCAAATAAAAATGTGTGTGATATGTATGCCGTATATATGTCCAGCATGCATGTTACTAAATGTTACTGAGCAACTTTCCTCCTCAGACCTGGATTGCCATGTTTGACTTCCTGAAACAGGATCATTCGTCTCTCGCCTTTCAGCTTTACACAACCAGACACTAGCTTTTATAAACATAAACAAAGTTGTTTCCATGTATCATAAAGTAATGAATATTGATGGGTTTATTGTTTCTTTCCAAAGACATAAAATTATCTTTGATTTTCTGCACAATAGTCTATTGATTTGTATTTAGTGATTTGACATTACATTAATTACCTTCTAGTTTTATGATTATAGTTTTATTGTCACCAAAAGCATAACCAGATTAAAAACTGGACTGTGTGATGTAGACTGATATTTTTGTGTGTGTATGTCTTGGGAAATGGAACATCAAAAAAAATTGGAAATGTGCTATTGAGTGTTCCTAATTCCAGTCCAGGTCAATTGTTACTATGGGTCAATGGAAACAATAATAGTTATTATAGGTCAATGAACTTTGCAACATCAGTGGGTTTGAAATCTTCAAAGGCTATTTTAGAATTTATAAAGGAGTTCAAGTTCACAAAATTTTTTATTCAGTAATTTGTACCCATAGCCAGTTTCAGGGTTGAGGTACTTTTAAAAAGAAAGGTAAACATAGTGTCATTTGTTTTTTTTCAGACAGGGAGAAAAGTACATCATCAAGAGCTCCCACCAACCTAGAATGGATACTTTTTCTCCCTTTACAGTACTTGAGAAGAAGTTCATGCCACAGAGCAGAAATCAAACCAGCTTGTTGATTGATCAGGGAGCCACTTAAAATTATCACAGTCTCTACGAAGTGCCTAAAGCTCACTCGAGAGAAATATCACACAGTTTTACTCACCAAATATATTTTACATCTGGCCTGGTTTGCTTAAAGCTACGAATTGTCATAACTATCCGCTGGACAGCACAGAAGGCTCAAAAGAGCCTTTGCCTCAGCAAAGAGGCCTGAAGTTTCCCTGAGGGATCAAGAAAGAGGACACATCCTTTTTTTAGGACTCAGGTAATTGCAGATGAGATGGTACTCCATTTTTGTGAAAGGGGCTGATGTTAGACACTTTGCCAGGGGAGGTACTTTAAAGAGTTACTTCTGAGCCATCTATTCAAACTGAGGGAGTGTGTTTCCTGGTAGGAAGTGAATGAGGATGCCTGAGGACGAGTTCTTAGCAGTTAACAAGGTCTTAAATGTTATTTTTTAGTTAGATTTTGCTGGTTCCACATTGTATGCAAAATTCAGATCATTCTCTTCTCAGTGCACTTGTCAGGTTGGATTCCATTCTGAGTTTTCTAACTTTCTACTGATAACACATGTATTCCTCACATATGGTCTGGGCAGGCACCTGATCATTACACTTCTTCATCAGGACCCAAGTACCTCATATGGCTATGTGTTTTGCCTCAAAGCCAGGTCTTACTGGGTTCCCAGGAGGGCCAGCAAGTGAGCTTTAGCATTGCACCCCCTAATCACACACACAGCCTAACTCCTGGCACAGCATCTTGGCTCTGCTTGGGACTACCAGAACTAAATAGATAAATCTGGTGTTGCTGGGGCTAATTAATAAAAAGTATAAATGCATGCTTGCTGGTGCTGCATGGTGGGGGATAGGACATGGAATGCTCCCTGGTCCTTCTGTATCTATCAATAGAGATGAAGGCACTCAGTTCCCTTCCACTTAAGGGGACTGTGGGAATGTGGAAGGTGGAATGGTTCCAAGCTGACTCAAGACAGCGTATGCGCTGTTCCACAGACTACGGTATATAGAGATGGAAATTTCGTATGTTGGGAAACAGGCAGAGAAATTTCCCTCCTTGGAAGTAAGAGGAGGCCAAATAACTTCACTTGCTATGCACAACTAAAAAAACTGCCATCTTTGCAAATAAGCTATGCTGTTTTACAAAGTGGTCTGGCTTGAGAACAGCTTCAGAGGAATTCCTGAGAAAGAATGGGGTTTGGCATCAAGTGAGACAAAAAATTTGTTACGATGTTAAAATACCTGATCTGAAAAAAGCTAGCTCAATATCTTGCTGTAGTACTGAGCTGGCTGAAACTGAACGGCTTTAATAATACGCTATCAATAAAGAGAATTGTCAGTATCAAACATTCTGACTGGCAAAGAAGTCAAGCACAGAGAGACAGGTACTAAGCAACATTATGTCACTAATTTTTAACCTTTGGTACTCCTACTTATGAAAAATAAAAAGTAATCCAAACCCTGCAAAACTTTCCTCTTTCCCAAGCTGTTATCTTGCTTTCTGAAGAGATAGCACCTTCCCTTGGCCTCCTGCTGCTTCTGTTAATCTTTGGTGATTTAAATACAGCTTAATTGTGTTTGCAAATAGTATTTGTTAGGGAGAAAGTTAAAGTAATTCCTTGCTGGAGATAATAGGAAAAACCCAAGAACAAAGCAACTTCAGAAAAACAAGATTATTTTTGATCACAGCATGTGAAGGCAGAAGAGGCAGAGTAGACACTAGAAATAGGCTGACTGAGGGATGTGCCATATTGTCACATGCATAATTAATTTTCCAGATAATGTAAAGCCTTATATATAATGTTTCTTGAAAATAAGTATGAAGATAAGCAACATACTTGGCTAATCCACTCATTGTGTACATGAGAAGGAGGAGAGAAATACATTCCTCTTTGCAAGGAGGGAAAGGGCTCTGGTGGATAAGCTTGTATTATCTGCACACACTAACAAACTAAAACTTTTGATAACCTTGACTTACTTGTAGGAAAATATTGACCTTCAGAGGAAGATCATGACTTCTCACAACACTGCTGTGTTTATTTATATGCACCCAAGACAAAAATGGCTTTGGAGATTGCCATTCAAAAGTGGTTTGACTGCTTGAACTTTGCTCTGACGGCTTGGAGCAGTGAATCTGCATCTTGAAACAATATCTCTAAGTTAAAGTGATCAGAAATGTGATAGTATCCAGTTTCAGTCGTGAATGAAGTAATAGTATTTTACAGTTTTTACGTGTCTCTAAGGTTCACATTATTTTGCTTAAAGAAGGTTACTGAAATTGATCACGACTCCTGACCTCAGATTTCACTTGTAAAAAAATCTACCAAATATGACTTATACTATATACCAGGACTATGCACTGTTCTATAATTCATGCAGCATACTAAAGTAACAGATAATATTTAATATCTATGGTATTTTATGTTATTCCTTACCTGGAAGTGCTTGTATTTATTTTTCAAAATTTATTCTGTTTATTCATTTACTGTCTCACTTATCATTGTAAATCATAGCAGAAATTCCAACAGACAAGTCAATTTTAGCTGATGTTACTGACATGCAAAGTAACAGTTTAACAATGTTCTCCATGTACTTTATCTACGAGCTGATGAGCTCATGGCTAAGTACTGATGTTTTGTCTCACCTAGCTTCCCATTCTTTTTGATTGCATTGCACATCTGTTTTCTTACTGTATTTATACAGTAGGTATAATGCAGCTAAAAGACAAAGAGCTTGATAACTTAAAGATAAATATGCATTTTTTAATCTTTATGAAGACAATGAATAGTATTCCACTGTTTACAGCATCTGCATGCTTGAAGATCTTTAATGCACAAGTTACTCCAAGAGTGACATAATATTGCTCTGTTCTAAATAATGGGAACCTGTGATACAGCACTGTCCAGAAATTTTACCAAGCTTTCTAACTTCAAGTGGTAGGATTCCCCTCTCAGAACTTTTCACTTCTTAAGCGTGATCTATTCGATCTGCTTTAGGAATCATCTAGAAACAGAGACACACATCTGTGTTTTTCTGTTTATCTGCTTTGACCGTAAATATGACTCGCCTGTGAATATTTGAGTGACGGTGTCTGGACATAAATTTGGACAGATAGATAAGAAGGCAAACATTTAATTATCACTCAGCATATTTTTTTCCACCCTTTCTTTCTGTAACTTGTGCTGCTTTGCCTGACTCTGCATGTGTTTCTTCCAAGTGGTGGATCCATGGATGTACGTTGTTATAATGAGATCCTGTTAACTTCCCTGATTCTGTGTCTGGCTTCTCAGGTTGCCATACTTATGAGAGTTCATTGTGCTTTTGGCTTGATATTTTTGCACCTGTGTTGTGTGTTTGCGTGGCAAGGTTTTGGTAGTGGGAGGGCTGTATGTGTGGCTTCTGTGAGAAGCTGTGAGAAGCTTCCCCCATGTCTGATAAAAGCCAGTGCAAGATGGCTCTGAGATGGACCCGCCACTGCCCAACGCAAAGTCAATCAGTGACTGTGGTAACATATTTAAGAAAGGGAAGAAAAAAGCTCGGGGGTGAAACGGCTGGGTAGAGAGAGGAGTGAGACCATGTGAGACAAACAACTCTGCAGACACCAAGGTCAGTGAAGAAGGAGGGGGGAGGAAGTGCCCAAAATGTCAGAGCAGAGAGCCTTCCCTTTCAACTCGTGATGAAGACCCTGGTGAGGCAGGTTGTTCCCCTGCAGTCCATGGAGGTCCACAGTGGAGCAGATATCCACCTGTAGCCCATGGAAGGGACCCCACACTGGAGCAGGTGAATGTCTGAAGGAAGCTGTGACCCCATGGGGAGCCTGCTCTGGAGCAGGCTCCTGCCAGGACCTGTGGATCTGTGGAGAGACAAGCCCATGGCAGAGCAGGTTTGTTGGCAGGGCTCGTGACCCCATGGGGGACCCACTCTGGAGTAGCCTGTTTCTGAAGGACTGCACCCTATGGGAAGGACACATGCTGGGGCAGTTCCTGAAGAGCTGCAGCCCGTGCGAAGGACTCATATTGGAGAAGTTTGTGGAGAACTGTCTCCAATGACAGGGACCTTCACTCTGGAGCAGGGGCAGAGTGTGAGGAGTCCTCCCCCTGAGGAGGAAGGAGCAGCACAGACTAAGTATGATGAACTGACTGTAACCCCCATTCCCCATCCGCCTGTGCTGCTCGGAGTGTGGTAGAGAAATGGGAGTGAAGTTGAGCCTGGGATAAAGAGAGGGATAGGGGGAAGGTGTTTTAAGATGTGGTTTTATTTCTCACTATCCTACTCTGATTTGATTGGTGATGTATTGAACTCCCTTTTCTCCCTAAGTTCAGTCTGTTTTGTCTCGACCCTCGAGCCTTTCATCATATTTCCTCTCCCCTGTCCAGTTGAGGAGGGCGAGTGATACAGCGGTTTTGTTGGGATCCTGATATTTATCCAGGCCAAACGAAAACAATCTGTTTAGACTTCCTTTTGAAGCATTATGGCAGTAAGAGATTTCAGTGGCAGAAAAGATCTTGTTCAAAAAAGAAAGTTATTATGTATCCAAGAGACTGCAGCAGCAATGAAAACCTAAATAATAACCTCCCTGGTACTCATGTTACCTTACCTAAAGCGTAAGATCTCCTCAAAGGTGTGACAGATTCCATACAGCCAAAGTTCTGCTTTCTTCCTCTCCTTCACTTTACATTTGGGCTGACATGCAGTTTCAGTTTCTCCATTTGCCCTTTAAACAGTATTGCCAGTGGCTTACCTCTCAACCATTTTTTTCAAACTCTGCAAGATGTTTAATCTCAAAAGCCATGGAGGTTTCAAGATTAGGACCCTCTTTCCAATTTTAAATCTCTCTGAATCTAGTCAAATTCATGATTCCATGTAGGTGGAAATAAATAATAAAATAATTAATACCAGTGCTATCCATTTGAACATGAAGATTTAATGGCTTAACTAGCAATGAGCTATTAAATCAGAACATATATATACATAAAACTACTGGTTTATTTCCAGCATTAAAGTTGAGTTTAAAGAATGAACTACTGTCCCATGAAGTCACTTTTCTCTTCATTAAAGTTATTTATTTGTTATTTTCTTTAGTAATCATCCACACGCACTTCAGGGACTACTTTTATGGCAAGAAGACTATGAAAGCTTTATAATTAACTTGGTAGAAACAGTTATACCTCCCTCCAGTACACATTTTAAACAGCTCATTTTAACATGGTTTAAATTACTGAAATCAAGTTTTCCTGTGTGTAGCTAAGCTTCTAGAAAACACAAAAAAATTTTTGGAATTATTTTTACAGCTTGAACTAGGCTAAGGGATAAATTTGTCAAAATGAAACCAGATGTGGTACTTTATATGTTTAAATATACATAAGCAGGATTTTGTACTTTTCTTGCTGTCCACATCCAGTACATCATTTATTCCTTCCACCAATCATAGCATCACAGAAGAATCATAGATTCATTAGGGTCAGAAAAGACCTCTAAGATCATCAAGTCGAACTGTCCAACCATCACCACCATGCCTGCTAAATCATGTTCCAAAGTGCCATATCTACAAATTTTTTGAACACTTCCAGGGATGGGGACTCAACCACCTCCCTGGGCAGCCTCTTCCAATGCTTTACAACTCTTTCAGTAAAGAAATTTTTCCTAATGTCCAATCTAAACCTCTCCTGACACAACTTGAGGCCATTGCCTCTCGTCATATCGCTGGTTACCTGTGAGAAGAGACCAACACCTGCCTCACTGCAACCTCCTGTCAGGTAGTTGTAGAGAGCAAGAAGGTCTCCCCTCAGCCTCCTCTTCTCCAGACTAAACAGCCCCACTTCCCTCAGCCACTCCTCATAAGGCTTGTGCTCGAAACCCTTCACCGGCTTCGTTGCTCTTCTCTGGACACATTCTAGCACCTCAATGTCTTTCTTGTAGTGGGGGGCCCAAAAATGAACACAGTACTCCAGGTGTGGCCTCACCAGTGCTGAATACAGGGGCACGATCACCTCCCTGCTCCTACTGGCCACACTATTCCTGATACAAACCAGGATGCTGTTGGCCTGCTTAGCCACCTGGGCACACTGCTGGCTCATGATCAGCCGGCTGTCGACCAACACCCGAAGGTCCTTTTCCACCGGGCAGCTTTCCAGCCACTCCTCCCCAAGCCTGTAGCGTTGCATGGGGTTGTTGTGACCCAAGTGCAGGACCCGGCATTTGGCCTTGTTGAACATCATACAGCTGGCCTTGGCCCATCGATGCAACCAGTCCAGATCCCTATGCAGAGCCTTCCTGCCCTCAAGCAGATTGGCACTCCCACCCAATGTGGTGTCATCTGCAATCTTACTGAGGAAGCACTCAATCCCCTCATCCAGATTATTGATAAAGATATTAAACAAGACTTGCCCCAAAACTGAGCCCTGGGGAACACCACTCGTGACCAACCACCAGCTGGATTTAACTCCATTCACCACTACTCTCTGGGCTCAGCCATCCAGACTGTTTTTTACCCAGCCAAGCATGCAACCATTCAAACCATTTCTCCACGATAATGCTGTGGGAGACAGTATAAAAGGCTTTACCAAAGTCCGGGTAGATAACATCCACAGCCTTTCTCTCATCCACTAGGTGGGTCACCTCGTCATAGCAGGAGATCAAGTTGGTCAAGCAAGATCTGCCTTTTATAAACACATACTGGCTGGGCCTGATCCCCTCAGACAAGCGAAGAGCGAGAATAAAGAGAATTAGCTCGTTCCAATTTACTACACTTTACGATGAGTGTAGTAGGATGATTTTGATTTGGAATAGTCTTTTATTTCTTCTGCTTTTCCCAAACCTCTAGTTGTATTTCAATACAGAGACTGAAATCCATACCCTTCCCTTTTTACATTCCTAATTTCATTGTATAATGTTTTTTAAAATGTCCAGGTGTGCACTGCATAATTTTTTCCACATTAACGTTCAGTATAATACCTCGGTTTTATACAGCTGGGTAATCTCAGCCTTTGGCAAAGTAGTGTGGATTTCACAGGTTGTTCTTCCTGTGGTATTTGCTATTTTGATAAAGACAGTGATAAACACTCTCATTGAACTGCTCTTCCACCAAAACACCAGTTGAATGTTTGTGTTAACCTATATAGAACACAAGACTAAGTTCTTTCCTGAGAACACCCTGCACAAATCCACTGATATCAAGTTATACCATCGGTGTATCTACAGGATGCAAATGTTCTGCTTCAGTGAGACAAACTGATGCCACGCTTATTTTTCAGGTTTCGGTGTATGGGGGACATTTGATGATCATATAGAGATAAAAGTTATTCACATCAATGTCAGTTCTATTTGCTGTCAGGGGTGGTTTTGCTATCTAGCATATTTTCTTCTGTTTCTTTTAATTTTGTTTCTTTTTGATTCTTTCTTCTCTCTCCTTGCTTTTTTATTGCTTCTTGATTTTCTTCTTTTTTTTTTTCTTTCATTTTTTTCCCCATTTCAGTGCACTACTTTTTACTCCACCAGCTTCTAAGGTGAAGAATTTTTGCATTAGTATACCTTGATACTTTTACTGGATACATAGTTATTTCTATTTTTACTCTTTCTGAATATAGTCCCTTTTGAATTTCATCTTTTTTTAGATTATTTATAACAAATTTCATACTTGTGCTTTTATTTTTATTCTCCAGTTCTTAAAGATTGTTTTATCTAGTTATTCTAATTTGTGTTCTTTTCCTGCCCTGAATAGTTGTATTAATTAATGCTTCGAAAAGTTAATATTTTTTCATGTAAAAGGGGATAAGCAAAATGTCTGCTTTTTGTCTCTTTTGATTTTATTGTTTTGCAAAAGTATTTTTGACCTATGAAATATTTTTATCCCATTCGTTATTTGAACTACTCTTTTTTGTGCTTTGAGAATTTTCTTTACCCATTTGTAGCATCAACACGTTAGACTGGGGAGATCTACGTGTAGATATTCTGAAAATTATGTCTCCCATGGCAGATGATATTTGAAAAGCCATGTTTAATAGTGAACAGTATAATATACAATTTAGTGAATTACACAGGACTCAAGGTACTTTTAACTGGATCACTGCATAGCAAATGCCAGTACATAGAATACTTTGGTGACCATCTGAGCTATAATGAGCCAGTTTGACAAAGACCCATGAATTAGATAAAATGTGAATGTCAGGTGTATGTGTGGACAAAATTTTGTCATATTTATACATTTTGTTTTGAAAATGTTTTCTCTTACTTGATTTAGTGCACAACATCTGGTGCTCTACTGAGAGTTTTGTATTGACCTACATTTAACATTTTTCAGTCTCTTTGTTGCTTGCAGAACCCAATCTTTAGCTCGCTATCACAGTGATTTAATGACAATTGCCTTTGGCCTTTTGTCTTTCAGTGACAAGGGGCCTATCTTTGTGCATCTTTTCTATTTCAATGTACTGCAATGTAAACTATCTCCTGCAGTTCACATTAAATAGCCCTCGAACACAGGCAATCAAATGCAGATTCTCATTTTGCCCTGGAAAACACAGGATTTGTAGGCTGAGAACTCTTCTCGCAGTCAAATGCTGAATTTCAGTCAATCTACATGATTTTCCATTTACTTTAAATGGATAATGTATTCTCTTTATTCTGTGATTTTAGTGTCTGCTTTTCTTACTCAAAGAAAAATGCAACTTTGACAATAGAAGACTGGATCTATAAAGGAGACAGGATCAGTGCTGAATGCTATGGTACCCTTTAAAAGGTGAGTTTGATGCATTTAGCAACCGGGTGGGTTCCACAGCTTGAGCTCTGAACTGTCTTGTGATTACAAGGATACAACAGACTTTTAGGGCTACCACTTGCATTATCCAGTGAGAAGTATTAGGGAAATATTTAAACTTATATACACTTAAAATCTCACATTTAAGTGTCTTCTTAAAAGGCACGTAATTTTACACACTCACAACAAAATTTGCCACTCTTCCTTGGCCTCCTTTCTGCCGTTTTCTATAATTAGACAAGTGAGAAATAAAGTTAAGATCTTAAGCACCTGTGAGCTACCAAGGAGCTTTGATTCTTTCATGCACATCTACTTTAACTATGACCATATATTATTTTTCAATCCTTACAGTAAGACCACAGATAATTCATGTTCAAAGCAATGTAAAAATATGTAAAAACTGATCTGTCAGGCTTTGATCCCAGAGTGATTTACATTTTTCTTGGTATGACTGATTCCTTCTTGTTCTGTTCTCTGACAGGTACTTCCTTCATTAAACTCTCCATGCTCCTGAATCTTCATTCTTAACAGAAGTGTTTTTCATATCATACCTTTTTCATCTATGTTTGTCCTTTTCAACTTCCCACAGAATTCCTTTTTTGCTCCTCCTGATTTTCTAAGTGAACATTCACTATATTTAACAATTCAAGTTGGAAGGAAAAAAAATAACTAAGAATTGAACTGCTTGTGTACTTTAAACAACATTGACCACAAAAGACAATACTAAGTTAAATGCTTCAAGACAATGAGAATAACACACTGAAAATAGTGATCATATACTTTGGGAATGGCAAAAATGCAACATACCTTCCCAAACCCATGATGGAGTGGCTACAAGGTTGGTAACTATTATTTTGGGAATTTTACAGAAAAAACAAAAATCTTGAAAATCGTGACCTGTCTGTGATTGTACATGTGATGAGATTCTTCAGCTCTGGATAATATCTGGACATTGCAAACACTGCATTGGGATTTTGGACACATTTTGTACCCCCAACGTTTCCTCTGTGTTCTATAATTACAAGCAAATTATGTTGCCTCTCAGTGGCGGGGCTTCCTTTGCTGTGCCTTGAAATGATAAACACTTCAGGGCAAATTGGGCAGCAATCAGTTGCTCTAACTCTAGGTCATTCACCATGTCCTTTGTTTTCTGCTGTTGCATCCTGTTTCATATCTTCCTCATGGAAGTCTTGGATAGCCCAGAATACTTGGTTTTAGGTAGTTGATTACTACTCCTATTGCTTCTTACTGAACACTTTTGTATTATAAGGACACTGAGAGTGATAGTAGCTCCCAAACACACATGCAGACAAAGAATTCGTCTCCCAGACATACTTACGAGTGATACAAGCATTTCTGTGTCACCTTGCTGAGGCATGACTATGGCTAGTGGTATGGTTACCCCAAGCTTAGTAAATACAAGAAATAAAATCTGAGCTGAGCATCCACAGTACCATTACAATATTAGTTATAATAACACAGCCTTATCTTTCCCCATATTTGATGCTAGCTATATTCTGACTTAGTTTGATCTGCCTCTTCTACTTTGCTGTCCAGCTCAGTGATCAAGGGAGTGTTAGTATATATTCAAGCTGACTTTTGCTAGTAGAGTCACAATGAATTCTCCCTTCCCCTGTTCCCTGTAGTACATCCTTGATGAAGTGATTGCAATACAAGTCTCAAAGGTTTACTGAGTAATGAACTTTTAAATGATTCAGTCATTTGTAGGAGTGAAAAAGCAGGTGTTTTCTTGTCATGACAATGGCATAAATTCTGTGTGCATCAAAACACCTGTTTTCTGGTGTTTTTTATCAGCTTAAATAAAATGGCCCATTTAGTTTTGTCTCTGACTTCACTGAGGAATGTGTACCTTTTACTGCAGACAGTAACGGAGTGAGTTTGGAGCACTGTGTCACATGTATCTTCCATCCTAAAATTTGTCTGAACACATCAGAGAGAAATTTATTTGAGGCCTGCTGCATAGACCTTGTAAACAGTGCAATACGTATGAAAACACAAGTAGCTCCCAGAATAAATAATGATCATCGTCATCAACATCATCATCATTATGTGCAATTCTGTAGTCCCTTTTACCTGAGGTTTCAAAGAATTTTACAAGTAACTGTAATTAAACTTGACCAGCTCCTTATACGGTAGTGTGCATTTTACTAGGTCCATACATTTTTCTTTTAAAATGGTGAGCATCACTTTTGGAATTTTGAAGATTATTGATGCTTCAAGAAACATATAAATAGAGTATTTGGATATAAAGGATGAAAAATCAGTATTTTAAAGCTGCAGAGAATAGGTATTTATTGCTTAACAACACAATTTATTACTAGATTGTTAATAATGTTTTCAAAAGTGTTCCATTAATGTAGGAACACAGGTCCATTTTCAGAAGTGAAAATTAAATTGGTCTTACAGTGAATTCTTATTCTTTTATATCTCTTATTCTCTTAGAAATCTCACTATGCAGTCAGCCACAGTTCGAGATATTTGAGTAGCTTCAAAAATATGGCCCTCTGGAACTTCAGACTAATTACAATTCAGTTCAACCTAGGCTCCTAATTACTTAAGTTACTCTTGAAAACTGAATCTCTAAGTCATTAATGCCCAGATGCTTACAATTATAAAGGCCCTTAACTCCCTCTGAAGTGTCAGTTAAGAGCCTAGATGTCTTTCAGACTCTAATGTTAAGTATTTTTGACCAATGTCACCTTGGACTTACTAGTATATAAGTTGGTGACTGGACAGTTTTACAAAGCGTGACTCTGAAAGAGAAATTTATTCCTTGTTACTGCATTGTGTGAATGTGTACTCCACATCAAAATGTGTCCCTGAGATATTTTCAAGCAGAAACATGGAAATAGATTCTACATCATCATTTTTTCCCCATATCTAAAAATATCTAGGCCTGCTTCAGACCTCTATATTGTGTGTGAAACTGTATTATGTCTTCCAGACTTAGAAAAATGTTAGATGAGGAGCACTTGTGTATTTAGACATATGTGCAAAGTGCTAACTGAAGCCATTTTTTTCTTCAGGAAGGAGTTGAGTCTTCTTGGGAATCAGCTAGCAGGATTCTCTTTCCCTGTCAGATTTCCTGAAGCAACTTTTAATATCAGACACAGGAGGGGAGTCCTATTCTATATTTACATCAGATGCTTTGAAACATTCAAACGCTAATACAGTTGCAGTAATGTTTGGAAGAAGAAGACATGGCAAGAAAAGGAACAGAGAACATATGGGATTTATTGTAGGAGTTGTTTAGAAAAGACGGTTAATTCTGCATGACTTTCAGCATCATTGTTTTATGAGAAGATGTTTAACTCTGCATGACTTTCAGCATCATTATTCTGTGCACCAGTGCAAATAAAGATAGTGTTTCTTTGTTTTTAAATAAGAAGATATATTACTGTTGTATTTAAATCACTTCATAGTGTGCATAATGCGGTAGGAACAGGCATGTACTTTTCACATGCGCATGCTCATGTATACACACACAGCTGTTATATATTTTGTGATTGTTGATGAAGTGAAAACCCACTCCTGTAACCAGTGAAGCATCAGCAAATATTTGCCTGGTCTTTTGCAAGGAATTCTGAGCCTAGCTTCTAGCACTGTTGCAGCTCCGGAATGGTTGATAAAGTTTACGTGTAGTGCTACACATATTAATATGTATATTTTTATATTCATGTAATCGGAGTTTTGGGGACTAACTAATCATGACTTGTATGTATAGCATTTATTCTTATTAATAAATTTTATGCTAATAGGAGGTTAATTTATACTGAAGTAGAAGGGGTGTATGTTGGGGAATTACTGTTGTTTTAAGTTTCCTGAAATAAACAGATTTTCTTCCTCCTCAAGTGACAGCTTGTCATAGCGTAAGGGGATGTTTTGGTTTCGGCTGCAGCCGGCAACAAAAGCGCCACCCAGCCGCCCCTCCCCCCGCCGGCGTGCGGAGGAGAATGGAAAGAAAGAGGCAGAAACTGGGGGGTCGGGATAAGGGCAGTTTAACAGAACAG
>Ga0065711_1004204_pt1 | contig 24604 bp, 19 predicted proteins | sample Hoacrofraction12_FD_59098 | JGI IMG/M metagenome (GOLD analysis project Ga0065711, IMG submission 59098) | Hoatzin crop microbial communities from Cojedes, Venezuela - Epithelial fraction 12 v2 (version 2) | ecosystem: Host-associated > Birds > Digestive system > Esophagus > Crop | place...
AGCCCAGCTCCCTCAGCCTCTCCTCGTAGGAGAGATGCTCCAGTCCCCTCACCATCCTCGTAGCCCTCCGCTGGACTCTCTCCAGTAGCTCCTCATCTTTCTTGAAGTGCGGAGCCCAGAACTGGACAGAGTACTCCAGATGGGGCCTCACTAGGGCAGTGTAGATGGGAAGAAGAACCTCCCTCGACCTGCTGGCCATGCTCCTCTTAATGCACCCCAGGATCCCATTAGCTTTCTTGGCAGCCAGGGCACACTGCTGGCTCAAGGTCAACCTGTTGTCCACTAGGACACCCAGGTCCCTCTCCGCAGAGCTGCTCTCCAGCAGGTCTGCCCTGAGCCTGTACTGGTGCATGGGGTTGTTCCTCCCCAGGTGCAGGACCCTGCACTTGCCCTTGTTTTCCCAGCATGGGAGAGAGGTGGGAGCAACCGGCATGGCTTTCATTTGTTTTAGCTTTTTCAGGCATCAGAACACCCCATGGGTAAATTTCCCTGTAGACTTTGGCCTCTCCGCTTCTTCTCCCCTTTGGTATCCCTTCGGTCGATGCTCACTGGTGTTGCTCACCATCACTGCTACCTGCACCTGCACTATCCACAATCCATTCGATAAACAAACTTCCTAATACTGCCAACACAGAAGGGCCAGTTTTTTAGTAAAATGTTTTTTGTTTCCCTCTTTTAGTCCCACGTCAAGGTTTGCTGACTCTAGTCTATGTTACATGGTAGGGAAAAAAACAGTAGGAAAGGTCTGTGACCCCAGGAGAAACGGGAGGAGACAACAGTAATTCTTCTGTACGGCTTCTTTCTGCTTCAGGCAGCATACAGCGACTGGGCAAACAGGCAGCTGAACATAAGTTAGAGGAGAAAAGGAAGCCAGATTACAAAAATAAAGGCAGTTTCTCCTTGGGGATGATCTCTTATCTGAGGAACTGAACTCTCACTTCTCTGTCCTTTGTCTTCTTCTTGTTGTTACCAATGCTGTCACACAGAAGTCAGGAAGGAAAGAGAACAGAAAAAATTTAGGGAGATAATAGGGAGTAAATATCTGAGAGCGCTAGCAGGAATCATGGTTCTCCTCTGCCAAGAGGTTTCTAACAGCATTTTCTCATGCATGACCTAAAAGTGAGGGAAATACCTGAGGAAGGTTGGTTTCCTGTGGTTGTTTAACAGTAGTGATAGAGACTCATCCCAGAGCAGCCATGTAACTAGGACTGACTCCACACAAAGGAGATGCATTTCGGCCTCTGTCAAAACCAGCCCTAAAGCCACAGACTCAGGACCATTCACTGAACGCTTGGTTCCCACAGCTTGCTCTGCCTGTGGTGGGACCTGCCTGGCTGTACCCCCGGCCGGTTCCCCGAGCCCCCCGGCGGGTGTGAGCAGAGGCAGAAGCAGGCTGTGCAAGGGGGGGCTGAGCTTCAGCATCCATGCACGACCCAAATGCACCAGCGGCTGACACAACAGTGGAGGAAGATCTCCTCCTCGTCCTCCAAACTTGCAAACCTTCATAGCAAAGCACCATCTCACAGCTGTGAGAGACGCCCCAGGTACATCGTTACTTACAGCTCCTCATACATCACATCTGCCTGGCAAAAAGTGGTGCTTTATCGGGGTTTGTACAGAAATAGCGGGGGAACCCACAGGAGCATCTCCCCGCCTTCAGGGACCAGCTCAGGCCCGGGAGGCAGCGGCGTGAGCAAGCTGCTGCGGGGCTCTGCGCTGGCCTCAGAAGTAACAAGCGTTCCTCTCAAAAACACAAACCCCAGATTCCTGGTATTTCTGCATATCCCTGCAGTTTATAGGCAGTTTTAGCCTTCAGAGTTTGGAAGATGAATTAAAAAAAAAATATTTCACAGGAGTCAGATTCTAGATAACTCACATGCAGCCTTGCTGGGCTGTTTGCTCTCATCGTCAAGGGAAACTGAAATACCTTCAGACTGAAAACTAAAGAACCCGGCCATGCCAAGCAGGTTATAGTGTGACCATAAGCAGAGAGCAGTGCCCTGGTTTATAGGACGGGTTTTCTTTGTTTTTCAGTGGTCCAGTGCCATTTCACAGCAGCCAAAGTCCCTGCTCCACAGCCCCCTTCAATGCAAACTGCAAACATGGGCTTGCAGCTCCGCTAATTTCCAGACAGCCGTATTAGCCGAGCTGGACGACTGAAACGGCAAGCCATGAGTGAAATTAGTGTACTGCGTTAGAGGGAGAGCATCCAGGCTGACTGCAAGTGCCGTGCATAAGTAAGACACCATTCTGTCCCTCCTGCTTAGCAATTCTCTTTCTTTATACTCCATTTACGCTATACTAACTTTTTATAAGAGATCACTTTAAATCCCCTTTGCAGTCGGCATGCGTACACCTCATCTGAAGATTGACGGCTGTTTGCTGAGGCTCCATCACCATGCAAACACCCTGTGGGTAATTGTTACTGTGAAGGTTTTGACTGAACAGGCAAAAAGTGTTTGTTTAAAGCCATTTTTCCATCTGCCCTCTCCTATTTATGCGCAATCCAAACTCATTTGGGTAAGAATGCTAACACGTGCTTAAGAAATAGGTGTTAGGCCAGAGAGACCCAACTGAATTTCATGTTTTGGAACTGGAAAATTACTTTTTGCCGGTATAAAGAGACAATGTGTGCACTGCGTCTGCGAGGAGCGGCGTGCAGTGTGGTACTGCACCCTGTTGGTCTGCTGCGTTATGGAAACCCAGCTGCGCCCTCAGCACAGCGCAAGGCAATCTCATCTCTTCCATATTAAACCTTTCTTTCAGCCAAGCTGTCTCCAGCTGCAATGTGGAGACAGGTGGGAAAGAAAGAGAAAGAAACTCACGTCCTTGCAGAGAGAGCGTGACCTACAAAGGTGAGAAGAAAAAGTTGCATTAGAAAAGCGGCGAAGACTGAAGTGTCCTCACTCACCAGTTAGGGGGTGGAAGCAACAGAAAAAATAATGAGCAAGCAAGGAAAAGGGAAGAAGGTTTTCGTGCCACTTGTACAGAAGCAAGAGGAATGTTTTAAATCATTAGAAAAGAGTGACTCAAAAGCGTGACTCACATGGTTTGGACATCGACAAAAGAGCGAGTTCAGGAGAACCTGAATGATGTATAGGGAACTTGGTGCCACAGCTCAAATTCCAGGAAAGGTGATGAGGAAGGTGTCTGATGAAGAAGGTGTCTGATTCAGTCTTATTGCCTGAGTACACGGCCACTGAACTCATTTTATCTCAGAAAGACGACATCAGAGTGGCCTCCCAGCAAAGGGGGAAGAGCAGGCTTCCTGGAAGGGGGCCAAGGAGAAGGACACGAGTGCCGAGGGGCTGGCAAGCGGTAGAAGGCGACGTGTGTGTAGGGTCAGAGTACCATCGTGCAGTGGACAGCAGGGTCAGAGAGATCACACAGCTTACAAAACAAGCCAGGCAGAGAGGTTCAGAGGCAGATCCTCAGTTAGGGCACTTCTCTGGAGAGGAGCTTTGCCAGCTCACCCCGCTGATCATTTGGTCATATGCTCTTATGCCATGCATAGCTGAGTCAGGAAAAGGTGCGTACTCATCGGGTAGTCTTTGCCCAAGCAGTCTGTAAAAATTAACTCATCCTGTTGGAGCCACTAATTCAGTGATTGCACAAGATCATAACTTCACCTGCGTCACTGGTCTTAACGACTCTTTCCCGATGCAGTCCTTCTGGTTATCTGTGTTGTGCCACCGCCTGCTCAGTGCAGACCTCATAGTCATTACAGAGATCAGGCAGTGGTTGTCACATCCTTGCTTGCTCTCACGCTGCCGCCCACCCTCCCCACCTGCACAGAACTGTCAGAGCTCCTGGTCCTGCCTGGCCTTTGCTTTAATCAGTCTTGGCTTGAATGACTTAGAATCACAGAACCACAGAATCATCAAACTATAGAATCATAGAATGGTTTGGGTATTGCTATTTAACTCTCTTTAAAGATCACCAAGTTCCAACCCCAACACTTTCCACTAAACCAGGTTGCTCAAAGCCCCATCCAGCCTGGTCTTGAACACTTCCAGGGAGGGGACACCCACAACTTCTCTGGGCAATGTGTTCCAGTGCCTCACCACCCTCATAGTAAAGAATTTCTTCCTTATATCTAATCTAAATCTACCTTCTTTCAGTTTGAAGCCATTACCCCTTGTCCTATCACTCCATGCCCTTGTAAAAAATCCCTCTCTAGCTTTCTTGTAAGCCCCCTTTAAGTACTGGAAGGCCGCAATAATGTCTCCCCTGAGCCTTGTGTTCTCCAGGCTGAACAGCCCCAGCTCTCTCAGCCTCTCTTCATGGCAGAGGTGTTCCAGCCCTTGGATCATCTTTGTGCACTCCTCTGGACCCGCTCCAAAAGGTCCATGTCTGTCCTGTGCTGAGGGCTCCAGAGCTGGATGCAGGACTCCAGGTGGGGTCTCTTACCCTAAGGCTAAATAGGATAGAAAGAAATGCCAAAGACAAGCAGCTGGCTACAATCACTTCTGGACTAGAACCTTAAGGGAATGCTTTCAGGATGTTCATTTTGTAAAATCACAGTCTTTTAATAATCGTTGACAGTGGTATTTTAATTCTGCTGCATTATAACAATACCAGAAAGGACCTGAAGATAGGATTGCTATTTAACTCTCCTTCAGACACAAGTTTCAGTGACTTTTTTTCTCATTACTTGCTTGGAATTTAAACTAGAAGACAGTACAAGCTGTACATGCCTGAGCATCCCAGCGCCTGCTTCTCACATAAGCGCATGATTTGCGATGATCTGCTGTGACTTCGTTCATGCATGAGACTAAATCGAAGATGAACCGCTACAAAAAAAGGCGAGATGGGATGGGATGGGATGGAATACAGGAATATCTGCCACTCAAGTGGCATTGATATCGATGCTTAAGCAGGTTTTTCAGGTACCACATTGCAGCTTTTCTCACAGCTAACATTGTAAACCATTTAGGTTACACATCTGGGGGTCACGGAGGCTGTTAGCAGATGGACTCAGGAGCCCCTTCTAGTTTCCTTATTAATAGCACAGTCCTTTCCCTGAGATTTGCTTTGCTTACCACTCCAAACTCCTTCCTAACTGACATACGCACCAGCAGCTTCCGCAGCTTTCTCTCGCAATCACGCCGCTCCTCTGGCCGTGGCCTCTCCTTCCTTCCTCCATCACTGCAGGCTTGCCCTGCGTCCAGCCCTGGTGCCCATGGACACCCTGTTGGGGCTCAGGTTGTCCTTGGGTGCTGCATTTTGGGCAGGGCCCCTGCCAGTGCAACTGCTCTCCTGTAGCAGGCCCGGCTGCTTCCCTCCGCACCTCTGAACGCACAGCAGCCCTCGGGCTAAGCAGCTTTACAGGCCAGTCTGGCCGGGAAGGGTGATTCGTGTCAGCGGCCGTGATCGGCCGTTCTGCAAAGGCCGACAGAGCTCAGCACGTGCATACAGGCACGAGCCACGCCTCAAAGAATTTATGTTTAATTACTAATTTCTATGAGAAACCTCAGCGTTTTCTTGCTCCCATTTTCTCTGGTGCTTGCGTGCAGCCTGCGGCAGGAGATGGCTTTCTCCCAGCAGCCATTTGTCACACAGCGAGAGAGAGAGCTGCCATGGCCGCAGAGGAGCGGCGAGGAGCTGAGAGCCAGACACCAGCCCCAGCCCTGGCTCCAAGCTCCCGCTGACAGCGACTCACTCGGCAACGTTACAGACGACAGACGACGCAAGCCAGCACAGCAGTAAGGCCACAGATGTCGGCGCAGCCTTCAGTGTCAACCCATCTGTATCTGCAGACGGGCAGGGGGGAGCAAAATCGGTGCGAGGTAGCGCAAACGCGTGGCTGGGTTAGCCCACGTTACTGCGACAGGAGGGCACCACAGCCACCCAGGGAAGGGGGAAGGCACTGTTCAAGCTGCAGCCCGAGAAATGGAGCACCCCAGCAGCCCACCTGCCAACGCATCGCAGGCCGAAAGCCGCCGGATACCGCAGGACTGGCCACACGCTGCAGGCAGAGACTGACAGACGGGCGTACNGGGGCAGTGGGTAGCAGGGTGGCCACGCCGTACCGGTGCCTCTGGGCAGCCCTGTGGGCTGCTGAGCTCTCACACCAGCCCGGTACAAATCTCCACCGCACAACACCTGTTCCTCTCCCCAAGTACATGGTCTGTTGGATCACTAGACTCGCAAAGCGACAGAAACATGGAGCTCGTCCTCCCAGCTGATGCCTCAGGGGCCACCCCAGGACCCTCCTCCTTCTGCCTGCACCCAGCAGGCACCAGCTGGCCTCATGCTTGGGTGCAGAAAGCAAAAGCAACCGTCGCTGCCAAAGCCAACCCAGCGCAGGCAGCACTGTTTTCAAGCGTGCTCCCCTTTGCTTTCACAGCCCTCGCCTTCGCTGCTCTCTGCTGATGCTCCCCTGCCCACCGGCGCAGGCAGTCTGCCCGCGTGCAACCTGAGTTTTGAAAATTGAGCACATCTGGAAAGTTTCTTGAGAAGTCCCCCTTGTCCGCAGCCAGCAAAGAGCCAGGCAGCTCTCCCCACCCTCTGTAATCAACAGCCTGATACGACTTTGCATCTTCGATCCCTACGAGGTAGGTCAAGGCAGAGCATCGCTGCCCTGCGGGGGTCACGGGCAGGAGGTGGGAGTTTCCTCAGGGCGTCCCAGCTAACCCTGGGGCAGTTTAGGCGTTCGCGGTCGCTCTGTTTCGAGGGATAACTTTACAAGGTCCAATGCTGTCTAACACCATGCAGTTAGATGGCTGAGCCCTTGACCCCTTTCTTGTGTGTTATCTATTTCTGTCCCCTGCCAACAGGGCATTTATTGGGTTCAAACTAAGGGTGACAGCAGCTATCCAAAGCGTGTGTCATAAGAAACAGAGCTTCTGGGAAAATCCCCGGCCCCAGTTCACTTCTGCTTTAGCAGGCATTAAACCTCAGCAATATTCTCCATCACCTGAGGGGCAGATTATGAGCAGAGCCAAACCACAGCTGTGGGGATTTGAGGAATGGTTTAATGTACAAGGCGCAGGAAGGACCTTCAACACAGGAACACAAGAGTGGGAATGGTGATCTGGCAGCATAGCTCTTGCCTACTTCTTTTGAAGAAAAAAGAAATTTTAATTTTCATTTCACTACCCACCTGAGGCAGCCAGATGTGACATATACCCTGCGGGACGGTGGTCATAAACATGGCCGTATTTCAAACCACTGAGGATGGGCTCACTCCTACCTGTTTTCATTTATTCATCTTGGTTAGATATTTAATATTGCCTTTTTCTCCTGCGTGAGCTAACCTTCATCTTTCTGCTCCCCTCATGACATGCACGAATACCAATCACTTCTCCTACTGTTCAAACTAACAAGGAAGAAATTTTAACTATATTAAGCTGATTCATTATTTTACTATGCCCTTCACCCCCCACCCTCATCACTGAATATCAAGGCAAGGTTTCGATCACTCCATCTTGCTTCAGACCGCCCCAGAGATGTTATCAGCACACGCTGAACACAACCTCTCTTGCTTTATTATTTCATTATAACTTTTAAAGCTGTGGCAGAGCAGCCAGCCAGCGGGTGACCTCCCGTGATCAGCTTGCAGGTTTGCAGGGAAATCTGGACAAACCCAGCTGCTTTTAAGAATTCAGAGTTTGCTTCCCCACATTAAATTCACCACACGACGACCCGGCAGTGCCAGCAGACTTGATGAACCGTGTGGCACGCAGACCTTGCTGGGGACCGCACAATTTTTGGGAACCAGTGTGGTTCTGCTTGGGACTTGTCACTCGGACAGCCGAGAGAGGCATGCTCTCTCGCGGGAGCGCTGGCCCAAGTCTCCATGACAACAGATTTGGGATGGAGACTTGGCATACTGCGAGTCAGAAGGTCACAGCAGATAAAAAAATGTCTCGAGAGGTAAAAGAGCAGCTGGGGAAGAGGTCAAGGGGCAGCTTGCAGCAACTTCAATCATACTGAAGTTTGAGTTCACTGGCTCCATGTGCTGGGGCTTTTAAAACAATTTTGTGAGAAGCAGTTGCCATAGAGAATTAATCTAGTCAAATCCTGTGTATTCCTGTCTGTTATTACATTTATTACTCTAATGGAGAATACAGAGCGCAAAAACACATTTCTTGCCCCACGGACCTTGTAATCTAAATTCAGGAGGAGAGATGAGAAGAAGCCTGGTAGACAGGCAAAAGGTGACGGTACGGAGTCTAGCTCCTTGGCATCCATTTTTCAATGTAATTCATTTTTAGCTCAGTTTTCTAAGGAACTGGAGCTCTGCAATTGCAGCGGCTGCCTGTCCTCCTGTCTGCCTCCCTGCCCTGCAAAGTCTCCTGAAGCTGTCAGCCTATTTTTCCCAAATCTGTCGAAGAAGTAGAAATCCTAAAGATATTTAACTCCTACAAGGATCACAAAACGCCGGTGACTGGGTAGAGCAGAGAGTACGGAGGGAGTGTGCTGAGGGAGAAGAGGAAAGGGTAGCTGAGCCCTCCTCCGCTGTGCGAGGCATCGCTCGGCTGCGTGAACAGCATGTGCACGCCGGCACGCCGAGCTGCACACACGCGGCTCTGCACCCGCCGGAGCGTGTGTTGCCTCCTGAGCTGCCAAAAATATGGAGGCATGAGAGGAAGATGAAGCACCGCAGTGAGGAATTAGTGAAAACATGATATGTGGCTGAAGAAAAGAAGGGAAAGAGCAAGGGAGACGGAGGAGCTTGGTCAGTGAGACGGGGCAGAGATGATGAGGAGACAGCTGGGATGACCATGTGCGGGAGGATGGGGGCGGACGTGTGACATGATCTGTGAGGACCCAGATTCTGCACGCAGAACAGCTCCTTGGAAATAACTTTTGTGCACGCAACGTAACTGCGCGCCTGGGAAAGCTGCTGGGCTGAAAAATACAGCAAGCAGGACCCTAATTTAGGCAGAGCAGAGGCACAACAGAGTCAATGGCAAATCAACATCTGCACCGCTGGGAGGAAACACCTTCGAGTAAAGGTGAGCCTGTCGCTCACTGAGCCCCTCGATGTTCCTCCTGGGGTCCATGACACAACTGCTGAGCAGCGTCAGGGCCGTGGAAGCATTGTGGAAAGCGTGCTGAGCCCCACCTGCAGAGCCGCTGCTCCCCGATACCTGGGCTTCCAGCTCTCCTCCTGCTCCACCTGCACACCCAGAGCTCCCCGAAAGGCTTCATCCAGGCTGCGACCCATCTGCTTCTGGCGAAGACAAGGGGCTTTTCCCACAGGTCTATCTGCCACATAGAGCAGTTATGAAAAGACAAATAAACCATAAATATTTTACATTGTCTTCTGTGCACCTCTGTTCTCATCCATTCTACAAGACAGCAGTAGGTCTGATGTTCGCTGCTGTAAGCAGCCTTGAATGGTACCAGACACCCGCCCACCGCCGCGGCTGTCACCCTGCCGTCCCTGCTCATCCTGCCGCTCCCCGTGAGTCCCTCATTAGGCTGCACTCATCTCTAATGACTGCAAATTCTTTTCCTTATACACACCTTCTTAATGTGACACGTGAACTAGGAAAGCCAGAAGAATAGTGAAGAGAAGTGCGTATTTGGTTAGCTTATCCTGAACAGCAGTGATATCGTATATGAAGTAAGTCCAAATTCGGATCGCAGTTACTCTTGAGCAATTTCATGAGAGCCAGTTGCATTTCACTCGAGCAATTGACAGTGGGATTAAAAAATAGAGAATGACAGGTAAAAATTACTTTGTTCGTTGCATGGGGTACGGGTTCATAGCGAACATTTTACTCAAGACTATTATTTTTCTCCACCATTCAAGAAAAATAGCTCTGCCTAAGGTTAGGTTTTACATTTCCAGGTTTTGCATTCATTTTTGAATGCAAAATACTTGTCGAGCATAAATGACTGTGCTCCAGAGAGTGCCGTGCACTGCCAAATCATTTATTATCCCCAAATAATTTAATCTGATCATATGGAAACAGTGCTGAACTCCAGAAACCTGGATGCCACTCGGGCAGGCTGCCAGCCAGGGTGAGCCAAAGACATCCTGTCCTTGGGGTTGGAAAGGTACACAGCTGGCACGAGCTCTAAAAAGAAAAAAAAAATCAGCATCAGGAAGTATCTTGGCCAAGAGGAACTTGGCAGCGCGGTATTTTAGCTTTGCTGAGGGATTGTGGATGCCCATTGAAAGGGTAACAACTGTGGAGGAAGGGCAGAGCGCGCGGGTACAATGCAGTTTTATGGCCGCACTGCTTCGTCAGGGAAAGGGACTCCAAAGGGAGCCGACGCGGCCAGCTGGCCGGCTGAGCCATGCAGCGGCGGTTGTGGAAGAGATCAGAAAGCGAACGGGCGCTCCAGCACCCCCCGTAACGGCAGCAGTGTGGATTTCTGAATAAGTGAAGCTTGCAGTTGAAGTATATAGGTGTGATTCCAGGAAATACTGAGTGCTTTTTGGATTCTTAATCATGAAAAATTAATTTGAGCTCACAAGCAAGACAACACAATGACAAAACTCTGAAGAATCTGAAATTCAGTAGGAATGAATGGAATACAGACAGAATATTGTGCTTTTGTTCACAAAATGAGGGCAGAAATTCAACATATTTTGTACTGGTATGATGGATTCCCACTGGATTCAGCTGTGCACCCCATGGAGTTTCTCTCTGTGCAGAGCACAACAAAAGCTATTTTTTTAGCTCTGAAACGTGCTGTGGTGTGCAGCAAAAATAGCTTCTAAAGATAGTTATTTCTGCTTGGGTTACTGCATTTTTTATTTTGGCTTTACTGAACTCTAGGAAACGTTCATTTTTCTTTCATTTACCACAGTTACCGAACCGCAGTAACTAAAGGGACATTGGCAGCTGATCAGTTCCAGAAAGTAAATTAAAGTAATTTCTAACTCTGCACCTCGCCTTGAACTTCCCTGGGTAATTTCCATTGTTCCACATTTACCTGCTTAAAAACCAAGATGTTCTTCTTTCCGTCTCTGAAAAAGCCACAAAAACAGCAGAGAAATGACTTCAGCAAAGCCATAAAATTGACTGCAGAGCCACTATATCAAATGCCTTCCAAAACACAGAGAAATACGTTTTTTTTCTTATGTTTTCTAATACCATCATGGGTGTTACATCGGTACTACAACAGCGGGCAAGGCAGTTCCAGGGAGCATTGCAATTTCCAGCTGGCAGTGGTCCTTCTGGTGTGCATTACCTTTTAAGATGCTTTTCTGGCATCTAGCAGCTGCCTCCAGGAAGATTTATACGCTATTTTAGTTTGTTTAATTTCTCTTCGCTGTCAATGTGCCTTTGTTATTGCCGTGTGGAGTTCATTAACGGCACCAGAAGATGGCAGCAATGGAAATCACTTTCGTGCCCTCCATTCATAAATCGCCTTTCATGCTGAGCAGCAATTAGTGACATGGCATCAATCAACGTTTAAAAATTGTTTTAAAAACCCAAGAAAAGCAGTCTTTACAGTTGTAGGCACCGAAAGATGTTAAAAAAGTTGTGAAACGCGGAAGGAACTACACGCTCCCTTTCCAGGATTTGAAGGTCGTTTTGTTCACACCGAAGTCTCAAAGGTCAGGGACAGAGATGTCAATCAATAAAACTGTCAGAAGGCGTGAGTCTCCCAGGCTACCGTGACCAAAACAGGCACAAGAAGCCTTAACTCATTCGATCTTCATGGCACGCAACAAAAAGCATTTGACTCTGAAGTGGAGGAGGACCAGGGAGATTCTGCAGAGAAATCACATAGATCAGAGATCTGTTTTGGGCTGCTGGGCTTTGACTCGTGCCACAGATTCGGTGAGAAGTGGCACTGGCAGTAGGCTGTTTATTTAACTGTTTTTATAAAACAGGCGAAGGAACACGTAGAGGCAGGCATAGCCTTTCCTTAGGAGGAATGAATGTTTACACAGGCAAATTAACATACATATTTCCCACAGGACACAAGCATTATTGGACCTGTTACGAGCTTTGTCAGCAACCGCTGAGGAAAAAAAGAATCTTATTTACCCTTCTAAATACAGACCAGTCTTCAGGGCACTACAGCTGCTAAACTTATTGACACGGGTGCTTGTGTTACAGCTAGGATTGATCATGCAGGATTAACGGCAGGCTTTTTCCGCTGCAGCGACAAGCGTTCGCTCCCAGAATATTATTTATTGTATTTATTTATTTATCACCCAGAATCAAGAGCACATGGGGGACGCGAGCTGCCGCGCCGGGGGTCGTGTCTGAGCGCCGCTGAGCAGAGGGGCCGCGAAGCCGAGGGCCACAGCGAAGCCCCAGTGCCGTGCCGGGCTCTGCAGGGCGGCGATGGCAGCGCTGGCACCGCGGTGCTCCGGCGGGCACGGGTGCGCTGATACAGCCCCAGCGTTCAGCACCGCTGGGGCAGCCCCGGGCACGCGTCCCCACGAAAGGTCAGGAGGCGAGGGTTGCTGGTTAAGTGCTCTCCTGAAAGGGAATTCGAGGGGTCACAAAAGACATGGCCCCTTTTATTTCTTGCTGAATTTGGGGACGTAAGTTGTCTTGCATTCTTTGTGAACAAGCAGGAAATCCCGCCCTGAAGAAACATCTGCTTTCACCACCACCGTATCCTCACAGAGAATACTGCAGTACGTAAAGCTTTGGCTAATTGCTTGTTTTAATGAGATAACAAAGTAAATCCTGTTTATGGGAGTAAATCTGTCCTGCATCGCACTCTTTTCATCAGTGCAAAATTAGTCATGACTACTGGAAACAAATGATGTTATGAGGTTTTATGGGGCTTTCTGGAGTTAGAAAGGCTAATACTGCCAGAAGGAACACGTGGTTTTGTAGCTACAAGCCCTTTCAATCATGGTAGAGACTTCTGAGTAATTTTTCCTTCTGAAAATTAAAGATCCACAACCCTCGAGGTGTAATGAGTTCTACTGCAAGAAAATCTTACTAAGACTGCTCGGAGACGTGCCCTGTGCAAACCAGGTCAGTGATTATTTTGATGTAAAGCGACTTGATCTAAAAGAAGTGCAGATCAAAAGAAGACTCTTTTAGTTATATAAAAACCTGTAATTATGAGGTTAGTTAATTTGCAGAACAAAAGATCACAACCTCTGGGTTTGTTCATCGTTTAATATATTCTGTGTCTGAGAGCACATGAGGAAAATGGACTTTTGCACCTCTAATTGTTCCTGGGGTTAGTCTGTATGAGAAGCGCCTTCCCTCAAACACCTCAAATGTAATAATGTCCTATTACTACCTGTGTCAAAAATTTTATTACAAGCCACAGTGAGTATTCACCCTACTTGGGTCTATAATAGTCTAATATGTAAATGTGTCTCTCTCTTCCTTATTCCCAGCTACTCAACTGCATCGAAAGGCAGTCAGATTTGCATTTTCAGTGTGTTATTCTACTGCTCCTGAGATGTTTTCAAATCAAAAACGGAAGGCACGGTACACGCAGCACTAGTGGTATGTTGGTAGCCTGTAGGGTATGCCTCATTCCTCCAGCCTGACTTACATAAACAGACCAAAGAGAGATTCTAATAATTCTACGTACAATTACAAACAGACAAATTCTGTGATGCAGGGAGAAGGAACCAGTGTCTCCCTGTCCTCTGAGCAGATTTTCTTAAAGCTGGCCAAAAGAGGCACTCAGCAGTGTGGTACCACACAGGAACATGGAGGTCCTGGGCGCAGCATCCAGGAGGGGCCTGCTCTGGTCTTTTTGTTCCATGGGCTTTGCTCTGCGGGAGGAGGACAGGGCACTCGAAGGCTTGTGAGCTCTCTCCCTCTCCCCACTGCCGGCTGGGTGCTGGCTGCCTTTTCAGGTTGCAGCACAGAGCTTTACTGTGAGCCTCCTTTAAAAACGAGATGCCCTCTGGAAGGCCTGAATTTAGATGTAGATGTATTATTCAGGCTGGAACAGCGATTAGCTCTCGCCAGTGTCACCAGACAAAAGGGAGCTTTCTCTAGATTTAGCAGTGGAATCTAAAAAACCCCCCCAAAACCCCCCCAAAACCCACACAAATGGAAAACAACCCAAAAGAATTATCTTGCCGTTCCTTGTCACTTGACCAAACCAGAGCTCTCATAGTCACAAGAGTCATATCTTGTTCAATACAATACTGCATTCTATTATATTATATTATATCTTGTGTTATCCTTTCCATTATCACCTTGCTCACACGGGTTTCCATCCTGAGCCCACTGACTCTGTCCTAGAAATACGGGAGTGGTGTGGATAACCAGCACAGTGGAGCTGCCAGATGTCAGGACACCCCTCACCGGGCCTGATCCTGACTCCCACCCACATGCGGGCTGATGTCCCGACCTGGCCCTGGGCCGTCGCCATCCCCAGGGAGATCCCTGATGGCTGGGACTGCCAAAAAGGCAGTAAAGGACTGAACAGGGCTTTGGTGCCAACTGCTTGGAGATGAGGATTTGGCTCCAGTGACATTACTGACAGGTGTGGCGAGGTGCTGGCATCAGCTTGACCGGTTTGGGATGCTGACCTCAAGGCAGACGAATGCTGCCTGCGCTACACATTGCGATCATCGCCTCCAATGAGCCAGCTCACGAGCCACTGCGTCTGTGGACACTTCCACTGCATCTCTGCTAGAATATCCATGACAACTCCCATTAGATGTGCATCAAGGGGCATTTCGAACCCCCTCAGGGATGCGGGGGCAGTCTCTCCTGTGCCGCTGCCTGCAGGGACAGCCATCAGAGGTGATGTCGCGGAGGTCGTGGGGGAATCCCTGGGTCGGCAGGCATGCCATCTGCTTGAGAAGTGCCACGTCCATGTTCCCCTGTGCGTGACGAGGCTCAGGCAGGCAGCATTTTCCAGCTTCCAGAGAAGCTTTTCCTCTTATATCTCTCACTTCTGTGAGAAAGAAAGCTGCTGGAGATGGGAAATCTCCCGTGTAGAATCTTACACATCCAAACACTCAACATGAAACTGATGCGTGGCCACTTATTTCCTTCTCTTCTCTTCTTTAAAAGCAGTTTCTTCCTCCTCTTTCTTTCTTACAGTGCTTTTGCTGGGAATACTCAAATATCAGGAAGACAGCGTGTTTTCACCCACAGACCTCGCTCCAAATGTGATTATGTGTTTCCGACGGCACACATATGTGTAGCTTCCAACAGTTTCTCTTAGGAACTGGTATTTACACAACACTTCTCAGGAGAAAACTCTGCTTTCACTAAACAACCAGCAAAGATTGCTTGCACACTTTAGGAAAACCTTGCAAGGCTGGAGAGAGCAGGCGCCCAATAAGTCTAAGAGTCTGTACGGCCATGTCCCCAGGCCTGCGACGCGCTTGAGAGCGGATGGGATGGGAGTTATGTGGCAGCCGAGCAGGTCGCTGCGGCGAGGCTGCTGCCCACGGACCCAGGCGCAGGGGACAGAGCTGGGACAGGCGGTGTAAGGCCACTGACATGGCAGAAGTATTGCTGCTTGTCACGTGTCACCAAGTAGCTGGTTGTGAAAGACACTGTTTAAACAAACTGTTGTGTACATTTCCATGCCAGTACCTGTCTGCCCGGATTCTTACGTTCAAAGTGCAGCTCATAAGCATATTTGAATGAGTCATTATTTTGCCCAGCGTTGACAACAACTGGAAAATCTAAACATCACTGCCCTGCACCTGCACTCCATAGATTTCACAGATTTCTTTATGGGTTGCAGCCTACTCCTGCTCTTTTCACACCTTCTTTTCTCTATTTTCATTCGAGAGCATTCTTGTTCTGCCAAGAGGGGCTCTCCAATTCCTGCCGGACTTGTACATTTCTCCCCTCCATGCAAAAGCACCTCTGAATAGGTGCTTATTGAGCATATGGTAACTACTTAGCACCAACAATTTGATTCTTTTGATTTCATTCATCAGTGCCTGAAATGTTAAAGCAGCTTTGGCATCCAGGAGTGAGTCCTCACCTTTGGGAGTTGAAGCCAGAGCCCACAAAAAATCTCCACACCCATGTCTGCTTGTTTATGTTTGCCTGTAATAGGGTAACTTTACAATATTGCATGCAATCATTTCCATAACATTGGAGGAATCTTACAGACATCCTCGAGCAGGAACTGCCTGATTTTGAGCCCATTCAACCAGAGAGCAGCGGTTGGAGCCTCTAGTTAGCATGTCAAGCACTTTCAACAACAGATGGAATTGCCCACTTCTCAGAAAGTAAGTTGATAAAATCTTCTGGCATTGTGAAGATCTCAGCTCTTTTCAGTGTAAGACCAAAGCATTTGATTAAGTCTGCGAAGGAGCAGGGGAGAAGGATGAGAGAGTGGGGAATCACGGTGGCTGTGGTGACGGGAAAGGAAATGAGGGACGCTGAACCCCTTGAGGGAGGAAAAGTTGACACAGATACAGATGACACAGAAGCTGTGGAGAGAGGGAGGACTTGGAGATGGTGAATAGAGAGAGACGGGAAGAGAGAGCACAGTCACCCTGTGGGGAAGAGGAAGGCAGGAACGCAGAAGAACCTGGGATGTACCAGGACTTTGACCTTGAGGCACCACAAGGTGTATAGCCTGGTATTTCCTTGCTTTGACTTTGGTAGACTAAAAGCCATGTAGCTATCGGCTCTCTTGATACCCCAGAAAAAGACCAACTCTCCCTTCTTCGGAAATGACCTCTGCCACTCCTCTTGCTCAACCAGCTCTCTGTAAGCCAGCAGCTGAAACAATCTTTCCCCTCCAACAACTAACCACTCTTCATATTTCCAGTTTTCAGTGTGAAGAGGAGTATGAAGTCTGCCTATTATTCAGACTGTGGAGCATGGGCTTTGGCAGGTCCCAGCAGCCCCAGTGCGACTTGCAGTGAGAAATCACCTTTCAAATAAGCAGCAATCAAGCAGCAATCAAATAATCATCTATCAAATAATCAGCAGTTTCCACTGACAAAATGGAAATAGGGCTTCAATTACATGATAGCTGATAACAGCTTTATTGTTGCATTTCCCTCCATTTCAAGAATGAATTTATGATTAAGAAATGACACCTTTTGACATTCACTATTTGTGAAGCCTGGCAAACATATAAGCAACAAGTGGGTGACTATCCAACACAAAATGCAGACCTCCGACAGGAATTTCTTGTTCTTGTGAGCAGGCTGCCTAATGCTGCCACTAATGACCAGGACACCAGAAACAAGGGGGTGTTAATGTAATTTAAAATTGCCATGTAAAGTGGGAGGTGATGTCCTTACAAAGGAGGTTTTAAATATTGCCTGGGAAGAACTGACCATGAGGTCTAAGGTGACAGAAATAAAGTAAAATGTACTAATCCACAGTAAAAGATCATGGACTTCAGGACTAGCACGAATATCAGGTCTAAACTAGGGAGTTAATGAACTGTAAATCACGGGAGGAAGGAAGCGTAGTACAGAATTCAGTACACATGATGGCAAACTACTTGAGACAGGCTATGCCCAATTGACAGAGAAGCAGGAAAGCTATCGATGACAGTGACGAGACTTCATCTGGAATACTGGCAACCTATTCTCAAGAAAGATAAATTCCCATGGGAACCAGCGTAGAGAAAGACTTCAGAACTGGTCAGGAGATAAAACCCAACAGCATTAAAACCCTGATCCATGCTGCCCAACCTCAGGTACTTCACAAAGACACACAGATTAGAAGCACAGTCACCAGGGACTCCTGTAGTCAACAGGAAAGAGACGGGCATCTCCGGTCATTCAGCCTACCTAAGTTCTGACTTGGCTCCTAAATTAAGTGTTTTATTTAAATACTTTAAGTTACACAGGAAGAATATTGCCTTAGGGCATTTGCATGGTGCTCTCAAAAACAAAGACCGAGGAAGGAACCAGCTGCTCCCAGCAGTGTAAACACCACAGAGAAGGTGAAGGTCAGGTTTATCAGTGGGACAAACTGATAAACGCTGGGCACGGATAAATTGCTCTGATAAACAGAAGGCCGATCTTTGGAAACAGCCTTCCATAAGTAGATGGGGGAATAAGAAACTTGACTAGAATTAAATTGCAGCCGAATGAGTTAATTTAAGAGGCTATGGGATGAACATACCTGGAAAAGCAAATAGTTTGACTGGCAGACACAAAAAGATCCCTTCTGCTCTTTTGTGCTATATGCTGTTTTATTTGGATTTTTGTCAGTGAATACTAACAGGACTGATCCTTTATATCTGCATCAAAAGGGACATCTTGCAAAATGATGTGTGTTTTGGCAAAGAATTACTGGAAGGTGCTGCTGCCTTGTTCTTGGCCATCTGCATCAAGGGGAAGGACGGCAAAACCTATTTCCTGGGACCAGGATTGCTCCAGAGGAAAACAAGCAAGAACAGCTAAGGCACTGAGCATCTGAGCTACCCCTGCATTACAGTATTTCCCAGCAAACTGAGTGAAATGCTTCTGCTGCCCAAGGTGAGGGGCCCAGCCTCCTAAGCGACGGGCAAACGCATGGCAAGGTGCTATGCAGAAGGGACAGAAACGCTTCCAGTTGCCACTGGCACATGTGGCTGGTATCTGCAGTGGCGTATACAAGTGATGGCAAGCTAGGCCAAGTTAGGGTCCTTCCACATCATCCTGAAAGGAGGTTGTAGTGAGGCGGGTGTTGGTCTCTTCTCCCAACTAACTAGTGACAGGACAAGAGGCAATGGCCTCACATAGTGTCACGGGAGGTTTAGATTGGATATTAGGAACAATTTATTTACTGAAAGAGTGGTCAGGCATTGGAACAGGCTGCCCAGGGAGGTGGTGGGGTCACCGTCCCTGGAGGTGTTCAAAAAACGTGTAGATGCGGCAATTCAGGATGTGGTTTATTAGGCATGGTGGTGTTGGGGTGACGGTTGGACTCCATGATCTTAGAGGTCTTTTCCAACCTTAATGATTCTATGATTCATCACTGTTGCAGTAATGGAAAATCATTGCCCATGGGCCAGCCCCACGTGCAAGCCTGAAGTGCTTGAGACCCGCAGTTAAAAGTGTCCCAGCAAATACAAACACAGACTATCGACCGCAGCTGTGTGTCACCAAATGAGACGACAGAGCACAGCCAAGTGCCTGGCAAACAGCTAGATAAGGCCATGGAAATGTGAGCATGGAGCCGTTTTGGCTAAAGCACTGGCAGAAATGAGATTTGGAGTATAATCTTCTGCTGTTTAATCCCTCCTAATTTTCAGTGGAATGAGCCTTTATATATCTATGTTCAAAAATAACGAGGCAGAAAAAGAAATAGCCAATTCCCCTACCACTGACACTGAATATTGGCTAACCAGTTGGGTCATCACTGTTACAATGCAATATAAGCATGTTTGCTAAGGGGAACAAGATGTGTACTCTTGATTATTGTTATCACATGGTAGGGGAAAGGCTGTGTCACAGTCCTCTACTGCTATTCAATCCTGATATTCTGAAATTCATTTTGGGGGATGGAATTCATTAGGAATTGTGGGCTTGAACTTGAACCTGTATCTAAAAAAAGAAAATAAAATTTTTTAAAAAATACTTCATTTCAGAATAGCAGAAAATTGCTGATTTTCCTCAGTAATACTTAGCATCAACTTAGTGGTTGATATGGGGAAACCCAAAATTTTGCAAAACAGGCAGAGAAACAAATGAAGCAAGACACAAACTGACAACATAAAAGGCCTTCAGAGGCACGAAATACTTGCCTTTACAACACAGTTTTACAACAGCACCGACGTTGATTACTCTAAGTTGTTTGTTCACTAAAGCCCCACAAGAAACAATAAACTAGAGACAAATCTAGACTCCCGTATATTTTATGTCAAAAAATTTGTTCACCCTTATTCTAGCAAAATCTTATTAGCTATTGCAAAGTGTTTGCAAGCGCTTTGCGTTTGACAAAGAGTCTTACCTTTCTTTTTCCATGGGGGCACAGTTGCTCTGCAATGCTGTTATTGTTAGGGATAATCTGTGTGGTCAGTTGCTATTCACAGTGACAGTCGAAGTCCAGGCGGCCAAATTTAGACATGAAATTAATAATGGCATATGTACCAGAGAGCTTAAGTATGCATTGTTTCTTCATGACTTACCAGGAAAAATTCTTACTGAGGTCCAAGAAAGTTTGGCACAAAGAAGTCATAAATATGCAGTGAAGGATCTGCCTCAAGAAAAAGAGGTAAGTATCAGCATAATGTGGGTAAAATCAGCCAAAATATTTGGACTAGGAATGCATCTGAACCCCCTTGCTGTGGAAAGTCAGGGTACCGCATGACTGAGGATGTGCTCGGCTGCATAAAATATACAGTGTTTGATAAAGTCCACACATATTGTCCTGCAGAAATTGCTAATTTAAAGAAAACTGTAAATTTGAAAGAGCACGAGCCAGGTTTCTTTTTATGTGCAGAGTGCAATATATGCCTCTAGCATTGTACTTACAATATAAACACTACCAGGGCTGTGAGAAGATGGTATCTGCGCCCATTAGCAGCTCAGCTGATACGCACGGCCATGCCTTGGTCCCAGCAGGCAGGCTTGCCAAATCCATCCGCTCACCAAAAAGAACTGAACTTCTTTCCTGATTGCTTTTGTTTCCCTTCAAAATGCCCTCTGCGTGTCCATACATACAGGGCTGACGAAACCAGGGAAAAGAATACGGGCTGCTTTTGCATCACCTTACAGCTCTGGACTTCAGCCAGCTGTAGGCATCAGGATCCTCTCTCGGAGTCTGAAGTTACTCCTTCAGCTAAGGCCAAAACTCCCTCAGGCTCTAACTCCAACAGTGAGCCTGCCGTCACATTTAATTTTACTCTGGACTTGGGGTACTTGGATGTACTTAGACCACAACTGGTCAGGCTTCCAAAACATAAATAAGAAGACGGGAGGTAAACAATGTAAGAAAACTGAAAGGACCTCCAACCTGGATGCCATACAACTTCTGCTGCAATGTAATACCCCTGAAATATTACAGCGGGAACTGTTTAGCCCTCTAATATGTGTTCCAGCATTCAAAGGGAAAAAAGCTGCAGCTCTTGGCCTTCCCTCTCTAAGTTTGTATCTTACTGTTGTCCATTAAAATTCGCATCACTTGCAGTTGCTACCTCAGAAATGTCATTAGTCACTCTGCAAGAACCGATCAGACACATCACGGACGTATGCCAGGAAGTACATGTGTCCATCTGAGCACCTTCGCAGTGAAGACCTGACATGAGCTTTCCCTTCCAAGTCTGAGTCTCTCTCCCCACATACAAGATCAGGTGCCTGCGAAGGAAATGAATGAGTTGCCTTTGCCTACGGAGTTAAGCAAGTCCAAACCAAGCATACCACGGCAGCAACTGTGGCCAGAACGGAGCAGGGCTGCGGCTGTGATTTGTTCTGGGCAGATTTATTTTGAGCAGTGAGGCCACACATGAATGCTGACAGCATTTGGAGCATTAAGTGTTCCAGGGTGAGGACCGTGGCACTGGTAACAGGTTCACACTCCGAAGGCCTGTCAGTCCTGCTAGGGCACTAGCAACACAGACAATTTAGGGTATTCATCCCAGGACTGCCTTAGCACAGCCCGTCTTCCAGCTTTGGACTCTTTTCTTGGTTCTGAGACCTTTTATGACTGTGTGAAAGTTGACCATGCAATACAAGGCCACCAGCATGGCTGAGCCTGGGATTCTCTTATCTGTCTGAAGAAGAGTTGTATTCTAAGGAACAGCAGAAAGAAGAAAAGAAAATCCAAAGGATTTTGTCTGGAAAGATAGCAGAAGCATCGTGTCAAAAGAGGAGGAAACCATACCCATATGAATCAAGGCTCCAAGCAATTCCCTCATTTCTGACTTCTTTACAGCATTCAGTGGTGTAAACAGAGCATGCCTGGCTGTGCCTCCAATTGTTCATAATATGATGATGGTTTACATGTCTTTAAAATAAACTCTGGCATACAAATACTTACTAAGCCACACACACTGACTCAGTCGCATATGTACGTCCCTCAGCTGGGCTGAAGTTCTCCATTAGACCATTTCTTGGGGCCTTTGTCAGCATCGAGCTGCCTGTGCTGAAAGGCAGCTCTGCCGTGGTGCAGCTGGATGGCCTTGAACCAGACCGCCGTGTGAAAAAGAGCCGCAAGAAGCCAGGGCTGCTTACTTTCACTGAGGAGCTGCGCTGGCACGGAAGCTCTCTCCCTTGGTCCTTGCCCAAGATACATCACAGATACATCTGTGCCCAGCCACATACATGCTGGTCCGGACCCTGACCCACCTGGGCTGATCTTCGATCCGCCCCACCACTGCGGGCTTGTCTGATGATGACCGGGCTGGTGGCTGGCCAGCCCTGCTTATTCTCACTGAACCCAATTCTGACTCACTGGCTTGACCTCAGACCACCCTGTCACTATGGTCACTTGGATCATCGCCGGCAATCTGTACTCTCAGCTGAAACCCGTAACCACCACCAGACCTACCTTGCTCTTCTTTGTTGGGTGCTGCGGGGCTGCTCCTGCTCGGTAGCGAAGGCACTGCCATGCCGCCTTGCTGTCACCCTCTGCTCCCAGCTTGCCGTGCCGCTTCATAAAACGCATTTCTCCATGCCACCTCTCACCTGCCACTGGCATCACTGGTGCCTGTGGGACTGTGACACCCCTGACACCAGTAGCTCCAGCACCAGCCAGATAATAGGTGTACCGATCACCGACACCACGTGACTCTCCTTTTAGCCAAAGATCTCTGTCAGAAAGCAGCCCTGAGCCAGCCTACTGGCGTCATGTGTTCCTGCCAGCAGGATAAATCAGGATAGTGGGCAAGAAGTCAGCGATCGAGACAAAGAGTTTGTTCTGTCACAGACAGACAGATGGCAAAACTAAGCAGTGACACACAGCCCCTCTCGTGAGATCTCACCGAGTGTTGGTCAGATAACCAGCAACTCTGGTAACCTGGAGATGTCGCATTGCAGAAGCCCAAGTAAAATTCAAAGCGGTCACATATCCAAAGTAGTCACGGGTTCCTTTTGTCACCTTTTGTAATTTATTTTGGTTGTCTGGCAACTCCTCTGTTTATCTTAGCAGTCGCTTTTCCCACCTCAGCTGCAACATCCCCTCCTCTCCCTCTGCAGGGCTTTACCCCCACCCGTCCTGCTGAGAACATCACCGAACATAGCAGGGCTATCACACTTCTCATCATGCTTCCAATTCCACCCCATGGTACTACTGCTGTTGCACCTGTGTGACAGGACACCTGGTCTACCACATCTACACACAGTTCTGCACGTTGTTCAGACCTAATTTCAGTCTGGTTAGGTTCAGACCTAAAGCAGGTCTGATTTAGATCTAGTTCAGATGTTGTTTAAACCCACTCCTTGCTGGCAACCTCAGACAGCATTGCCTGTGAGAAGGGGCTATCAGCACAAAGGCAACCATTTCAGATAAGCTAAGGCCAGCCAGTCTGCACCCCCAAGATTAATTTATGTATTAAGAGGGCCAGCACACCGGAAATTGTTAGGACGTCTCTGACCTCACTAAAATGGCGTTGGCACCTTGCAGCTGAAATGCTCCCACTGTGCAAGTCTGCTGGTCTGCTGTTAGGTGGTGCAGCTTACCCAGCACTCCTGCCCTGTTCTAATATTGAGCCTCGTGTACCCAAGGGCACAGTTATGCCTTCCGTACTTAATTACAACTCCGCCTTCTTACCTGGAAGGCTCTCCTTTTCTCTAACATTTTATCCCGAAGGAGAAAAACTGGTGCCTCTGAGACACTGTTATGTTGTCCTGTACACATTCAGTATGTACTGACTTTTGTCTCTTTTCTGCTCATCTTGAATAGGATGCTAAAAGAACTGGCTGGAACTTTTCAGGAATTTGACTCTCCCATGCCCAACGAATTGCTCACCAGGAGGCCTGTGCTGCACAGCACTGCAAAAATGTCGGGCCCTGCCCACGCCCACAGGCAGCACAACCGACAGCTACCATTTTCTAGAAGTACACACTACCAGCACATCCTCATTCAACACGCACAAATGGGTCACTCAACCCTGTTTCCTTTATTTTTCACGCAGCATTTCTGTGGAATTGTTATGCAAGTTTACCTTTCTGGAAGTCAGTGTAAATATGTTTTGTGTGCAAAGCAATTCAAGCAGTGTAATCATTGTTAACGTCTTACAAAACTTTTCAGCACCTTCTGCAAAACCACCTCTCCTCCCTCAAATACTGCAGCACTGTTCGGGCCCATCAGTGAGATGCCACAATTCAGAAATGTTATAATCCAATCTGATGTTACAATCCAATCTCTTTTCGATGCATGGGAATGCTGTATCTCTTTGTTTGAAGTTATCCCGTTCTTCTTTATTTGAAGTTCAGCAGAAAACAGAACAAACAAAGTTTTCTGGATGAAAACCAGAGCTGCAGAGACTCACAGCACAAGCCTCTACATCGGAAGATACAATTGTCAAAAATGTGACACTAAAACCCGCTTTTCGCGTGTGGAAGCAAACCCATTGCGAAGAGACAAGCGACCTGCCCCGCACCCCCCGCTCCTCACCGACCGCACGCAGCCGGGCCCCGCCGGCCCCCTCCGCGACCCGCAGGCGCCGCGGGCGCCCCCAGCGCACCGACAACGCCTCACAACATCCTCCACGCCGGGCACCGGCCCCTCCGAACCCGCACGGCCAGGCCCAGGGCTCCTCCCCGCCCTCGGGAGCGGCGGCGGGCGCCCAGATGTGAGGGCCCCCTGAGCGCTGGGGCGGGGAC
>Ga0065711_1006247_pt1 | contig 24603 bp, 32 predicted proteins | sample Hoacrofraction12_FD_59098 | JGI IMG/M metagenome (GOLD analysis project Ga0065711, IMG submission 59098) | Hoatzin crop microbial communities from Cojedes, Venezuela - Epithelial fraction 12 v2 (version 2) | ecosystem: Host-associated > Birds > Digestive system > Esophagus > Crop | place...
TGTCCTGTCGCTGGGCACCACTGGAAAGAGTCTGGCCCCGTCCTCCTGACCCCCACCCTGCAGATATTTAGAGGCATTTCGAAGGTCCCCTCTCAGCCTTCTCTTCTCCAGGCTGAATAAGCCCAGCTCCCTCAGCCTCTCCTCGCAGGGGAGATGTTCCAGTCCCCTCATCATCCTTGTAGCCCTCCGCTGGACTCTCTCCAGTAACGCCTCTACCCTTGAACACAACAGTTGCTAGAAATACCCTGCTAGGACAGAGGTTGCTGCTGAGGGACCAGCTCCCGGCCCACCACATTGCTTGGGGCACCGACAAGAAATAGTGAGAACAAATGGGAGCAGAGCCCGCGGGCAGCCGGCAGCGAGGGCGGTTTGATGGACGCGGCGCTTCCGTCCAAGGCTCTCCGTTCAGCTGAGCGCCGCGGGCACGGGCCATCGGCTATTCTGGCACGGCGCTCTCCGCTTGGCATCGTCACCCTTCCTATGAAATGCATTAAATATTTAGCGGAGCAGAGCGCTGAAGCTGTCCGCCTCCAACGCCAGGCAGGAGCGTCAGCCATCGGGAAGCGATCCCTTCCCTGGCACCGAGAAGGGCGAAATATGTATTGAGGAGAGGAACGGCTCCAAAAGGAAAGACAGAGAGACAACTTTGTTGTCCCGGCCAAATTCTACCCTGCCAAATTCCGCTTCTCTAAAATGCTGCCTGCATTTTCAATAAATAACCAAAAAAAAAAAAGAAATCAAACCACCCCCCAGTCGCTCCCGTTGGAGCCGGAGCCGCGCTGGCCGTGGGCTGCGCAGGCACCTGCCCCAGCCGCGCCTGCCTGGCATCGCGGGGGGAGTTGATCTTTGCCTACAGCTTGCACGTTTGTCTGTAAAGCTCATTAAGATCCGGCGAGATGAAAGGCTGTACAGAAATGTAAGATCATTATCGTTATCAAAAGAAACACAGAAAACTGCTGCTGTAGAGGCAGATTTGTTGCCGTATAGAAAGCTGTTCAAAGTTCTCCGAGAAGCCCCTTAATAAGATCGCTGTTATAGGAATAAACTTCAAGAGCTGCTCTCACGCTCGGGAAAACTTCCAAGGACCCCTTCGCCTTTCACGTCTGTTGCACAAATTTTCCTCGCCATTTCTGACATATCAAAGGTAATTTCGTCGCAGGGAAGGGAATCCTGTCTCCCAGCCCTCCCGACTCGTCTGCTGCTGAAGTCGTCATGCACAAAGGTGATGCTCCGGCTGGCAGAGGGACGGGACGGGCGGTCGCACGACGTGACCGCAGACATCGCCCGGCTCATCCCCAGCTACCTCTGCACCCNGGGGCTGCAAAAGTGGCTCTCCCTAGGTGGCAAGCACGGGGCCGGGCAGGGGCACCCACACGTGGGATGGGGCAGGGAAGAGGTGCTCACCCCCAGCACCCACTGGGCAGCAGCGAGCAGCACCAGCAGCCCCCCAGAGAGCAACAGTTTGGGTTTAAATACACCCAGTCCATCTCACAGTGGTCTCCCCAGCAGAAATTCCCCGTTGAGCAGCCCCAGAGTGCATCGCCGTTAGCCATGGGAGCGCGTTTAGTCCCTCACACTGAGCAGGGACACCCACGGCAACGCCAGACAGGCATCACCCTCGTCTCACACCTCCCACCAGTGCATCCCAGTCACGATGCCAGAGGCCTTCGTGCGTGGAGTCCTGCTTGCCACGGATGCTCCAGCCTGCAAAGAGGAACTCGTTGTTTTAAAACAGACTCCAGTTCCTGCACCGGGAGATCGCCGGTGCCAGCCCCAGGCTCAGAGATGGCCGACAGGAATTTGGATGCAGTCAATCTGTTCCTGCCTGGAGGACACAGAAGAGTTAAACTTGCTCAAGGCACCATATTTTTCCAAGAAGAATCAGTTCTTCCCACACAGGGTCACTTCTTTTTTGAAACCAGCCTCTCTTTTATCCACGAGAAAATCTGCTCATAATTATAAACCAAGGAAGAAGAGGTTTCTGGAAATATTCATTTGCAGCTGAGCCATTTTCACCCTGGCACAGGCAGAGTGAGCCTTCCCCGCTCCCATCTGTCGTGTTCGCGCCGAGCGCGGCGGCAGCGATGCCAGCCAGGCTCTGCCACCCAGCGTGGCACGCTCAGGCGGGAGAACATGACACCGTGGTGGGATGCCGAGGGGGGGGCCGCCGCAAAACTGGGCAGGACTCGGAGCTCGCGTCCTGCCCAAGATGTTCGCCTTACACATGAACAGCTTGGCACCACGAGAGGCAGGTGGAAGGAGGAGGAGGAGCAGCAGCACAGGCATCGTCTGAGCTCCGTCGAGGAAGAGAGGCAAGGGAAAAGTCTCCTGGTGCCGAGTTCGATGGGGTCCACAGGGCTGGGGTCCGCAGGGCCAGGGCCCAGACCACCTTTGCCAGCAATGCCTGCAGCCGTAACGGCACTGAACCAGAGCACAAGGTGCCACCGGGGCCAAACGTGGGCAGCAAGCGTTCCCCCTCCCTGTTGGGTCCCAAGCCCAGGCGATGGGGTCCTTGCTCCTGCTGCAGGGAAACCTCTACAGCTTCTCCCCGTCATGCCTCTCTCCCTCTTTAGCTGCATCCCATTTACATTGCCACGAATAAATCAATCTGCTTCTTGGTGCCTACACCTTCAAATATTTATAGACTGTTATTATACTTTTCACTGCCTCCCTATACACACATGCCCTTTCCTTTAAACGTCTCTCCACCAAACTATGTATATTTAGTTCTTTTAATCCCCTCCCCGTAAATCTACCCTGATCCTCTCCCTGCACCATATCCATTTATTTTTGTTAATGAGAGGCACAGCAGAGTGCACGGCGGCGGACGGTCATGGCAGAGGTGTCCAGGAAGGGGCTGCTGTCACCTCCCTCTGTGGCACAGTGCTTGGGGACCACAGCTCAGAAGTGCCTTGGGCTGCTCAGAGCATCTCCCAGGCACCTACTGTCATACCCGGCTCTGGGCTCCAGCCAGACTTCTGCTTTCTGCCGTCTTTGAATTTTGCATTTTCTTCTGCTTTAGCTTTTTTTTTTCCCCCTCCCTTCTCTCAACTGAAAAATGACAAAATTGTGAGCAGCTCCCAGACAACTTGCAAACCCAGAAATAAGCTATTTCTGGTGAGTGAATTTAAACTTCTTATTTGCAAATTGCCTCCGAGCAGCTTGCAAGTTATCAGGAAACCAGAAGTCGGGGAAGGCTGCGACCGTGGGTTTGGACACCGTCACCACATGGGTCCTTCCCTTCCTGGGTCTGGCAAGCCCCGAGCCATCAGGAGCAGCAGCCCCGGTCCCCAGGCCCCCGCGCTCAACATCCCCTCTTGGCAGCCGTTCTCTGGCCGCTCCTGGAGCTCGGCCGTAGCCACGGGCATGCCAAGATGCTGCCAAGCAAGCACCCACAGCCTGCGAGACCCGCGTGGGGAGAAGGCTGGCTCTGCTCCAGGGCTGGCCCTTGCCCTGCAGAGCCCCCACAGCATCGCTCCCCACCCTCCCTGGGGCTGAGCACTCGCAAGCCGGGACAGGGATGGGTGAGGAGACCCAGGGCGTGCAGGGAAGGAGCGTGCTCAGCCCGACAGCTCTGCCACGGCCAGCGCTGCTCACGCAGAGTTCGGTTGTTGAACGGGGAAGCAAAGTTCATCTTCAAAAAGAGAATAAAAAGGGGAAGAAAGAGACTGCTGAGGGAAGCATGTTGGCTAGTGCCAGCCGGGCCACAAGCAGAGCTGCAAAATCTACTCGTTTATAATTTGCTGTAGTGAAGCTGCTGCGGGAAACAAACCCCCAGTGGCCACAGCTGACGGAGCCGGTGACACGGAGCACGGGGATTACAGCCTGCCCGTAGAGTCCTGTCCCCCACCAGGACAGCCCTCCAGACAGTCACAAAAAACAAGAGATTAAACAGCCCGCGCAAAAGCCCTGCGAGCCATCGGAAAGGCCGCAGGGATTTAACGAGCTCAGGGTGGTTTCTCCAACGGATCAGACAAATCCACTTACCCACGCAAAAAAGCCACTCCATCAGCAGCCACGTGTTCCCACGGGGACACAACGGCGGGCAGGGCGGGAGGCAGGGCTCAGCCCTCTGGTCAGCACGGCACAAGGCACGACAGGCTCAGGAGGGTCAGCAAGGGGGGCTGCATGGGGATTTAAAGGGAGTTACAGCAGCAGAAGAGCATGGGCCACCCCCAAAGCTGCAGTGGAACATCCTTCCTCCCATGGCTTCACCTGCTTTGCCCAGCTGGAAACCTCCCCTATGCGAGAACACCTCCGACATCCCACATCCACCCCTGCCCTGGATCACAGCTCCCTTCTCCCCTGCATCCCCCAGCCCTCAAGTCCCCAGGCAGCGATTGCCCCAGGCATGTGCACAGGGGGATCCCTTCTCCCCAGAAAGGTTGGAGGAAGGGACAATTACCCTGAAGTCACTGGGGGATGATGAGCGGCCACCCCACATTCCCCAGTGGCCAATGGCCTCTGGCCGAGGCACAAAGGCCAGCATGGCACAGCACATCGTGCCACCAATGAGGCTCTGTGGGTGGCTTACGCTTCGCTGCCTCGGCCAGAGCCTGACAGCCATCCCACCCAAGGTGGCGGTGGAAGTTCTGCCCAGACAAGCACTACCTGCTTGTCACATCCAATCGCTCAGCTCACAGAGGAGCCGGCCATTTGCTTGGTTTAGCAGGTAGGAAGCACGCCCACCGAGCAGACCCCCGTGCCTCCAAAGAGCTCCCTTCCTCATAGCGACACAGCTGCACACCAAGCCCTGAGCACTGACAGTTTGTCATGGGACACCAAGCAGGAGCAAGAGATGATCCTTCAGCAAGGCCATCATCACCAGCACAGCATCACAGGGGGCTGAGCTCCAGCTCCAGGCTTCTTTCTCACTATTTTCACTTTCAGCCCATCAAGCTTGGGTATGTTTTCCATATAAGAACCTTTAACCCCCACTGCAGTGCTTGCATTCTCATCCCCTTCTTCTGTGGCATCCTTCATCTGATAAAACCTTCCCTCCTAGCAGCAGATCATTCTCTCTCTAGCCCCACCAGCCAACCCTTGAAGCTCCTCCATCATGGTGGGTAGAGCATCAGTCCCACATAGACCTCTCTTCCAAAGCCTTTCCTCTTCTGTAAAAGAAATGTCCTCAGATCACCTGCAGGTCCTGACCTCCACTTGTCCCTGCAAAAAGGGACAGGCTAGCCTTCAGCCCCTCCATTTCTGAGCCACCTCCTCTTCCCTCCCAGCACCTGACCACTTCTCCATTCCCCACCCACCAGGTGCTGCTTTATATGGCTGAGCTAAACTCCACTCAGCTGAAAGTCCTTAAGAGATTGAAACAATCCACTCCCATCACAACAGTTTCTGTGACCCTCTGCAAGCAGAGCCCACCTCGATAGACTTTTTGTTCACCTTCAGGGTGATGCCTGTGCTGGAGAACAAGCACCACGCTTCTGCCCTTGGCTGCTGCCACAGTGAACTGGGATCTCTCTTAGCTGTGTTCCCGTCCAGGTCAGGTGAGATGAACTGGTGTCCTCGAGCAAGGGGTACACCTCCGTCAGGGCACGAGCTGCTCCTGGGGTTCCCGGCCTCCGAACAACAGGGGCTGTAATTATCCTTTGGCCCTCGCACAAATTGCTCATTTGACTTGGAGCGCCGAGTGCTGACTCACTGGCTCAGTTCAGAATTGGGGCTTAAATCAAAGAGCTTCCCTCGAGGGATCTGGGGGAGAAGGAGACAATTAGGTTTGAGCCCTGAAGTTTTACAAGTCTAATAAATTTCCTGGTAGCCTCCGGCTGCTGGGCTGCCGTGCGAGAGCCAGGCGAGAGACCTCGGTGAGTGAAAGCAAGCATTTCTGAAGGCAGGAAGCCACACCGGCACAACACAGGTCTGTCTGGGGGGGGCTGCCTCGCCTGACCCCCCTCCTGCTGCCACTGGCTGCTCTGCATCTGGGCTGAGCCGGGGGATGGAGACATCGCATCCCTCGCGCCGCACCGGGACCGCCGCAGCAGGACGGGCTGCAGTTGGGAGTGACAGCCCTGGTTGTCCTGCACGCCGCTCCTCGCTCTGCCCATCCGCGGTGGCCTCGGAGCTGGTCGGGGGCAGAGGAGAAGATGAAGGTCAGAGCCAGCAGTATGGAGGGAAGCAGCTGGCTGCTCGCTGCTGGAGACAGGGAGAAAAGAGCATCTTCTTAATTGAGCTTCACGCAGTGCTGCTGGAGAAGGGGTCACGGCAGAGAGGTTATAGAGGTGTTGGCACCGGAGCAGTAAGGACCTGGGTGGGACAGGATGGAGCAGCCCGGGGAGGGGAAAATCCCCCCCACCCGCTGCCCCACAAGGAGGTTCACCCCCAAGCTCCTACACCCCTTGGAAGGCACAGCCTCGCCCGCAGCTGCTTGCTGCCCTGCCAGCGCTGCTCCTCCTCTAACCAGGGACCTGAACACACCCCACCTTTGCTTCAGCAATGCTGATGGGGAAGAGAACGGAGAAGGAAGCTCCCTTTCTCCAGGAAACCCAGCTTCTGAGAGCCCCTGGCCTGGTCCCCTGGCCATGCTGGGGAGGGTCTCTGTCTCCTCCCGGGGCAGCAGAGGAGGGAGCAGCCGTGCGAGCTGCTGCTGTGGCTGTCCCCGAGGGGAGCACGCTTGCCTGGGCTCCGCGCGGGGCTGCAAGGCAGGAACCCCGACACCTCGGGGTGCTGTGTCCCATGTACCCAGCNGTGACAGCGCGGGGCGCCGAGGCAGAGACACGTAGCCCAGCGAGGGGTGTCCAGGTCCGACCAGCTCTGAATCCTTTGCTGAGCGAGAAGGACAGAGTCATACGGGAAGGTAAAAAGGAAGAAGAGCCTTTTCTTCCCTGGGACATCTCCTCCTCTGCTGCCTTGCCACAGAGGTGGTGGCATCAGTTGTCCCCTGCCCTGGCATGGCCAGACACGGTGGTCCCAGTGCCAGCACCTCTCTGGAGAGGAGCAGAAGTGCCGATCCCAGCCGTGCCCTTCCCTTCCATCCCAGGGGAAAAACCCTCCACCAGCATCAGTGTGGCCGCTGGAGAAAAGCACACCTTCGCTGCTCAAAGCGATGCTCCTCTGCTCTGTCCCCTACTTTTCTGGCTGCCTTCAGTGTTTGTTTAACATAATATGGCTGCAAATTACATATCCATTTGACATGATGTAAAGTATGTTTTATGCTCCCATTTTCCCCCTGTCTTTCCTCTAAACCTGTTTTCTTTTCCAATTTGAGCTGGATACACCGTGCTAGGGATTAGCAGAGACTTATTTAAGCAGCCAGTCAACTCTCAACCATTGCTCATAAAACCTGGAGGTCTCTATGAGTCCTTCAAACTTGTCACCGGTGACCATAATTCCCCATTTTGTGGGGTCCTTTCTGTCTCTCCACCTTTTCTTTCCTCTCTCCTGACACAGCCCAGCGAGGGATGAAGAGTGGCTGGGAGCAAGCACCCAGCCCTGCTCCCGTGGAGTGGGACCGGCTGGGCTTTCAGCCAGGTCCCTTTCCCTGGCCAGACCCCGCACCCAGCCTCACCGAGAGCTGTGGGGCACACCGGGGCTCACCGCTCTGTGGCTTTCCAGGCTGGGTTCCCCGGTGGGCATGGGTTTGGGGGTGCCTCAAGACAGCAGATACAGCCATGAGAAACATCTCCCACCACCTGCCCCCCTGCCCCCTGTGCCTCATGCCAGCAGCAATCTGCAGGCCACTTGGCACAGGCTGGCCACGTCAGTGGCAGTGGAGAGGAGAGAACCAGGCTGGGGGACTATTTTGTCTCCTTCTTTAAAGCAAATATTTCCTTGAAGGGACTTTGCAAACCGCTCGTCCCGACGGGCTGAATTCCTGCATTTATGATCTGCAAGGAAAGCTCCAAAGAGAGGTTTCGCTCGGGTGGAATTCGTGGCAGCCGCAGCCCAGCAGACTGCTCCTTCCCCCGTGTTTGTATTTCATCCTGTGTTTTTGGATGGAAGCTGGAGTGTTTGGAGCATTGGCAGAGAACGGAATATCCTGAGCAAGCAGGGCCTGGGCTGGGTCCAAAGGCTTTGGCCAGGATCAGGGGGGTGGGCACGGGCCCTCACGGGAGAGGGTCTCCATTGCCGGGTGACTGCTGAGGAAGGGTGATCTGGGGCTGACGGGGCAGGAGGAAGACCGGGGCAGGAGGAAGACCAAGGCAGGAGGTATTTCTGCGGGGGCATAAGAAACACCGGTGCCGGGAGCAGCTGCCAGTCAGACCAGTACGGCAGCATGCTGCAGTGGGGTGGGGGCTGAGTCCTGCAGCCCCTTGGCCACCACGCACAGCCCCAACTCTGCGCCGCGGGCTGCTGGTGCCCCAGCCAGGCCAGGGGACCTGGCCAGCGTGGGCTGTGACACCTCGCCATCATGTCATCGTGTATGGAGGGACAGCAGCAGCGCAATGGAGGCACTGGATGAGCTTTGATCGGGAGGTCTGTGGAAAAAAACATCCTGGAGTGAGTCAGAAAAAGTCCTGCAGATGGGCAGGTGTGGAGGCAGCAGAGGTGAGGGCTGGATTTGCAGCCCACCCAGGGTCCATATGGGCTGAGATGGGACCGGCGGGGAGGGCTGCCAGGGGGGAGAGGGGTGCGCTGGCAAACAGCCCTCCCCTTGCCCCCAGCGCTGTCTCATGCCAGGGACCAAACCCGACACCAAGACAGCGCTTGCAGCCAGCGAGGACTCCAAATCTCCGCTCTCCGCTCCGGCCGTGCACACGGGCTGGGGGATGCTCTGCCACCGGCCAGGCCCCGCTTTGTGTCCCCCCACGGGAAGCCCACTGGAGCCGTAAGGACTCGCACAGGGGAGATGGGACCCCTCTCTGGGTCAGATCCTGCCACTGTGTAAAGCAATGAGAGAAAATGCTGGCACCGTCCACAGAGGCAGGATGGGACCAGATGGCTTTGGTCTTTGTTTCTTCTAGGGGTTTGCCTTTTTTGGGGTTTTTTCTCCTTTTCTTCCCAAAAGCGCTGTACAGATGGGGAAGGAGCAGGTTATGTGAATGCTCCTTGGGCAGCTTTACCTGCTGTTGCCCTGGCAACACAGAGAAGAGGGCTGCGGGGCTGTGGGCAGCCATGGAGCATCCCACCACCCCTCCAGACCCCCCCTTTGTGCAGCGGGACAGCCCCCCTCACCTCCCCAAGCCCCTCGGTGAGGGCAGATGGCTCCAGCAGCGAGGGCAGAGATCAGGGTCCTCTGCCCCCAGGGCAAACTGCTCTGCAGAGCCCAGGCCCAGGGGGACATCCTCGAGGGTCCGCTGCTCCCTGGGACCAAGGGGACAGACACCCAGCAGCAGCTCAGAACCAAGAGCAGCGGGTAATGAGGAAGTCTTATCACCACTTTCTTCTAATTTTCCAAGCGCTCCACAAAAAAAAATAGTCCTGGGGACATGTGTAACTAATTAAATGGTACAGGGAGAAGAAAAACACAGATTTTTTCAGAGACTTTGAATTATGTCTGGAGGTGAAGGAGTCAGCAGGCTCAGGGGATAATTAATCACCAAAGGTGAGATGCCCCAGCTCCCTGTGCCAGTGCACACACCCAGCTGCCGGACCTCGCAGGGCACCGGCCACTGTCAGCGCTGAGAGCAGCACAAGCTGCTGGCATGGGGGTCTGGGGGGTTTGGGGGGCCCTGCCCAGAGCCCCACACCTGTGGGGCACGGGATGCTGCACCTCCACGCCAGGTCCACCACCACATGGGAAGCATCCTTCCCTAGCAGCTCCGTGAGGGCTGCCATGGAGCACATCCATCTCTTGCTACACGTTCCTCTCCACCCACTGCACCCATCGGGGTCACCCAAACACCCTCCACGTCTCCTCAGCAGCCTGAAGCCAGCACAGCAAGCCAAACACACGGCTTTCGCTGCTGGATCCCTCTGTTGGGGCACGTAATTGAAAAGCCTGTTAGCATTCCAAAACCAGTTATGGTAATGGTGCAGGTAAAAAGGCTGGGAACTCTCCGAAGGGAAAGAAAACGTTGGGACATCTGACCTAGGAAACACCGAACTCTCCCCAACGGAGAGCGGTGGAGGGTGGGCTGGGGAGGGGTTGGTTCTCCAGGGGCTGCCGAGGGGGCCGGTGCAGACGGTGCAGAGGTGAACAGCTCTGGAGGCAGCGAGCGATGCCCTCCGGAGCTCCTGGCAGCCAGCAGCATGTCGCAGAGACATCGTGTCATTTCCAGCTGCTTAATGACAAGGTTATCCTTCCCAGCCCCAGAAAAAAACCTTCTAGGAGCAGGGCTTGCAGGGCCCAGTCAGCTTCAGTGCTTGGAAATTTTACCATGGTCTTGTTTCAGTGTGTTTTGGGTTCAAGAAGTAAGAAGTTAGCAAGAGCTTTTGCCAGCTCGAGAGGTGCCTTTGGTACAGCTCTGGAAATGGCCGTGGAGATACCCTGCAATTTCAGGACATGGTTTAGCAGGCATGGTGGGGTTGGGTTGATGGTTGGACTTGATGATCTTAGAGGTCTTTTCCAGCCTTAATGATTCTATGGCAGTCCCTACATTAGCTCACACCCTTTTCCCATCCCGTACTAAACCGAAACAAACACGCTGCCTGGCAGCAGTGACCACGGCCCTTCCCTGGCCCCCATGGAGGAAGACGATGCATTCGGGGCACGTTGAGGAGCAGACCCCTCTGCCTGGCCCTGATGTTCAGGAGACCTCTGCATAGACCCACACCCGTCTCTGCTGCTGCTGCTCTCTGAGCTGTGCGTGAAGCTGCCTCCAACCTTCTCACCTGAGGAGCAAGGTGAGGACCAGCACTGGCACAGCGCAGAGCCACCCGTCCCAGTCTTTGGAGAGCGTGGTCAGCCTGTGTCCTTGCCTAAAGTCAAGCTGATCCTTTCTCCTGGCCAAGAGAGCAGCAGGGAAGGAGGCTCCCAACTCCTGTCCGAGCTAACTAAGCCGTGGAGGTGGCATTGCTGGCCACTGTCCCCCAGCTCCGAGGTACCCCGGGAGGACGGGGCACCGCTGTGTGTGTGTCCCTGGCCGGAGCGAGGAGCGAGGAAGGCTTATCCCTTCCGACACCCTGACATCAGCCCGCCCGGGAGCGGAGGAGCTGGGCTCCTGCCCCAGCCTGTGCTGACACGGCCCGAGGAGGCTCCGGCCGCCTGATGCAATGAGCTGTGGGCGCTTGCGCTCCTCACCCGGGGAGCCTGAACGAGCCTGGCTGGGCGAGGAAGGGGGTCCCGTCCCGGGGACAGCCCCCGAGCCTTCTGCTCCATGGCAGTGGAGGAAATCAAAACTATTACCTCAAGATTCTTCACTATTTCCTTCCCCACCAGCCGATGTCCTCTTGGCATAAAGCCCACCTGCCCACCCCCCTTGCCCCTGAAAACCCCAACGGGAGGAATTTCACCCAGCTCCCCCCAGCCCGGCCCTCGCAGCATGCCCGGCAGGAGGGAAGAGCCAAGGGCTTGCTGCTGCCAGGTTTGCCTGCGAGATGCCAGTCCCAGCCCTGCTCAGAGCTGGGGCGAGAGCAGCATCCAGACCTGCACCCTGCGAGGGTGGTGGGTGCTGCCCGGGCACGGAGGGGTGAGCGTGGGCAGGGTGGGCAGCATGGGCAGGGTGGGCAGCATGGGCATGTTTGCCTCTGAGGAGTGTGGGTGTTTTTGAGCGGTGACCAGAAACTTTCCGATGGAAAGCTGTATTGGGAAATGCTGATTCCACACATCAGAAGGGCTATGTGGAAACATATATATTTCATCAACATGTTTTGTGAGTAATTATGAAAACATACCATGAGGTCCAGGGGTTTCATTTCAGTTTTAGCATTTTTCCTGTTAGCTGGAACACCAAAATCAAAACAAAATGCTCTCACTGCTTCAAAAAACCATTCCAAACTTCATGAGAGGAGTTCTTTTAAGATAATTCCTTTATTTATTAGATGGCAATTTGTTTAAAATGTTATGTTCAGGTGAAATGTCAAGATTTAAACTTATTCTTCTCGCAGGGAGTAAGTAAAGAAGTGCCAGGGCTTCCTGGCTTCAGCTTTGCTGTGAACCTGACCTTCAGCCCAGCGTGGCTTGGGGGTGCCGAGGAAGGACTTGCTGCCCGAGCAATGGCTGGGTCGGGGTTCGTGGTGTCGCGTCCTGTGTTTGTTGCCCCACTCCTGGGACTGCCCTGTCCCTCGCAGGCTGGCTTTGACGGGGGGACATGCCACCGTGCCGCAGCGGTGATACCTGCCAAGCAGGTAGGGGCTGTCCCCAGCTTGGCACTGAGCCCTGGTGGGACGGTGACCTGCTGCACTGGAGGCAATCTGGTGGCCTTTCCCCTCCTGTCACAGCAATTAGACACCTGCTCCTTTCCGGCGAGCAGCTCGGAAGCAGCAGTGAGCAGGGCTGTAACTTTGGGCCCTTTCAATTAGCATTTTGCTCTCCTGCGTTAACCGGCTATTAGAGGTGTGCCTAACTGGCACCCGGGGGCCCTCCCAGCCCATCTGAAAAACCATTTCCATTTCTGACCGGAATAATTGATGTCCTATTTTCCCTTCATTCATATGCAGGTGGCATGGGAAGACTGGAGCGATGCGGGGCTGGGAGCGGGATGGAGCAGCGGGCTGTCCCCGAGCCCCTCGCTGCTGGTCACCGAGCTGAGCCCATTTCACCGGCGTTACTGGAGCGTTCCTGGCTTTGCTCTGCCCCACTGAAACCCATAGACCTGGGGTCTGTAATGCTGGGGGCCAAGCGGCAGCCTCTCCATCCCGAAGAGATGCCTGCTTTAACATTCAGCTCAGCCACAGTGAAAAACAGATGTCTGCCATCCTCTGTGGTCCCCAAGGGGTTATTCGTCTGCGTCTCTCTCGGTACATGTCACAGGGATTGTCAAGGCGCGTGTCCTCATGGCAACCCCTCGCTGGGCCCGGGCTGGGCTGGGCTTCCTAAAGGGGGGAGGAAAACAGGAGCAGGGACCCCACAACCAGGGCAGCCGACAGGGAGCACAGACCATGCAGAGCTCCTCAGCATGCGTGCCCACGAGTAGGTCCTTGCTGGGACATGTTGAGGAGCTCCCTGCCCTTGGGGTGACACAGCCAAGGGGACGGTGGCAGGACAGGGGCAGGAGGCACCCACCTCCCAGAGAAGAGCGGAAGGGCTTGGCTGCCGGGAGCTCCCAGCTCCGTGTCCCTGCAGAAGGGAACTTGGGTTTTCCAAGTTTTCTCACCACCTTTCTTCCCAGCAAGTCCCTTTACTGGCTGCCAGGACGGCGCTGCCCATGGCAGGGAGCCCAGCCAAGCTGGATGGAGCAGGGACGAGCCACACTGCTGGAGCAGCGGCACGGAGGACAGGGTCCCACGAGTCAGGGGACACCGACTGTGCCGACAGCCCTGGAGCGGGCACCTCGCGCCGGGGCAGCGAGGGAGCCGAGGCGGGGACGGGCAGGATGAACACCACCGATGCTGCAGGGCTCCCAGCGCCATCACCCATCTGTGCATGCGGGGGTGTATCGCCACGAACTTTATTTCTGCTCGATTCTTGTCTGTGGACACGTACTCGGGCTGGCTCGGCAGCGGGCATGCATGCGTGTGCCTGCCCGCGCTCGGCTTCGTGCAGCAGGTCCGTCCAGCCCCTGGGCTCCGCAGCCTGGTCCTGCTGCCTCTTGCTGTGGCAGTGAGTCACAGCCAGCAGCCGAGCAGGAAGGGCAAGGCTCGGCGTGAACTGCTTCCCCTCCAACAAAAAAGCTTCGCCAGCTCCCGGGGACGAGAGGTGTTTGCTCCTGAGGTGCCGAGGTGGGCATGGGAAGCGTTGCACTGCGCGCACGGCCTCAGACGCGCGCGATCTGCGTCGTGCATGGGGGCATGTGCTGGCACATGGAGCGAAGCACGTCTGCGCGGCACTGGAGCGTGTCCCGAGAGGGGGGTCCTGTGTTGTTCTCCTTCCCCCAGCTCTCAGGAGGCAGAGGGTCTCCCTCAGACTGACCTCCTCATCTCTCTGCCGCAGCTGAGCGGAGGAAGGCATCCTCAGCTCAGCCCCCTCCTCCCCAGCCCAGCCCCGGGAGCATAAATCAGACACTCCGGAGGTGAAGTGGGAGCGGAGCGCTGAGAATCGTGGCCACCTCCTGCCAAAGCCCCTGGAGCATCGCAGGGACGTGACCTATATTCTCTCTGAATTTCCTGCAGCCACACAGCTTCTTGGGGCTCTCCTGGGAGCATCAATTTATTTGAGGTAATTTCATTTTAGGGTGCTTTTTAAGTAATTAAAAGACATGAAGGGAGAAAAGGCGAAAATGAAATGAAGGATTACCAGAGCTGCGAGGTAATTCCCCAGGGAGAGCGTAGCCCCGGTGCAATAGGCTTAACATCTTCTCTGGACAGAAGTGGCTTTTACGCTAACTGGAGGCTGAAGCACCAGAGTTTGGCTGAGGTGCCAGGCATAAGGCATTGCTGGAGCTCCCCGTGCCTCTCCTTGCACTGGGAGAGGGAGCAAATTCTGCCCGCAGGAAAGAAGCCGGGACCTGCCAGGACTCCCTGTGGAGCTGGGCAGCGAGGGTGGACACTGAGACAGCAGTCCCGGTGGGCAGCGGACCGCCATGCATGGTGAGGTTGGCTGCTTTGGTGGAATTTGGCATGGCTGCCCGGGAACAGGGAAGTTGCCCCGCTCGGACGAGCGTCTGGGATATGTCTTGATGAAAATCAGTGCCAGGATCGCTCAGACAAGTTGTGCTGCTGGGGTCACTGCACAGTCTGCGGCCTGACTCTTGCCTGGGGATGTGCGCTGAGGAAGCAGAAGTTCCTGGCTGTACTCCAGGAACAGATAAGCTGTTTAGTTATAGGATAACTAGATTAACCAGGCTGTGTGGGGACAACAAATCATGACTGCTAAGCCACAGATGTGGGTCTGATGTGCCCCTTGGCCTGTTATGACAAAGAAGCAGGTTCAACCTGGAGCAAAAATGAAGGTGGGAAAAGCTTGTTGCAATGCCAGGAGCAGCACACGTACCCAGGGACCCGATTGATGCCTTCTGTGAGTGCTCACAGAGAGAGGTTCTTGGCTACACAACCCATGCCATCCCATGCCAACCCATCCCATCTCCCTTTCCCCGGAGAGCTGGCAGCCACAGCACAGACCTCCGGAGGAAGCCGTGCCCACCCTTAGCACCAGAGAGTCCCAAGCACCAGTGCTGCCACGTGGGAGGGCGCAGTGAGGAGTCCGCAGCCACATTGACGTCAGCTCAGCTCTACCCAGCTCAGCCACAGCAGCCCACGCCTAGCATCCCGCGCCACAGCCCGTCCCAGTTCCTTGCGGTCACTTCCTCAGCTGTGCTGGCATTCCCCAGCACTGCCGGGGTTTGCATGGCAGCTCTGCTCGGATTCCCTCTCGCCCTGCCTGCAGACCCACCCTGCCAGCCAGTCCCAGTCCCAGGGGCAGGAGGCTCCTGCAAGCTGCCTGTGCCCCCAGCTGCTTCAGATCACAGAATCAGAGCATCCTTAACATTGGAAAAGACCTCTAAGATCATCAAGTCCAACCATCAGCCCAACCCCACCATGCCTGCTAAACCACGTGCTGAATTGCCATGTCTACACATTTTTTGAACACCTCCACGGATGGTGACTCCACCACTTCCCTGGGCAGCCTGTTAAGATGCTCTTGTCCCTTCCCATTCCCAGTGCCCTCCATCATTTCTCATACTCTGGATACCTGACTCCTCACCTTGCCTCCTCTGGCACCCTCAGCTGAGCCCTCCCAGCTCAGTCCCTCTGTGGCTGGTCTGACCTCATTTACTGGCTTTCGGAGACCCCGGGCAGTCGCTGACTGCTCCCCAAGCTTTGTCTCACCTCGGGGCTGAAGCTGCCTCATTAGTGGAGCTATCCCAGCCTTTGCAGCGAGAGCTGCCGTGCCTCCTGGAGCAATTGCAGGGTTGTGAATCGGTGGCCCAAGTGACCTGGCTGGCTTTGCTGTTGACCCTGGATAAGGCATGTAATGCCTTTGGCTCTTCGCCTGTCCTCTGAGTCCTGGAAGTACCACTACAGATCTGATGGTCTTGATCTGATCAGTTAATGCTTGGTGTCTGCTTGGTAGACACCGTTCAAGGTAGTTACCTGAAGGCCAAGGTTGGAAAAAGGTGAGATTTTTCTGTCTCGTAATGAGTGACTCTAGGAAGCGAAGAGCACACAGAACTCCCTACAGCCATAACAGCTTCCTTGGGATTCGCTGGAGAAGGGAAAGTCTGCTCATCCCAGGGACAAGCGACTTATTTGCTGAATAAAAGCACTAACTGAGAAACCAATTTTTTGGGGTGTTTTTTCTCACTTCGCTATGCATGGTATTTATCCTGCTAGTTGCTTGTGCTCAGGGCAAGCCATGCAGGGTGTGTTCACAGCTCACCAGGACCCAGGAGCTGTGCTGCTACTGTACAGGGGGCACGTAGGAGCTGGCAATCCCTCCTGCACGGAGGAAGGGCTGAAGGTCGTCTCCTTCCGTAGGACAATGTGGTCTTCTCCTGCAAGCGCTGCCTATGCTGTGCTGGCCCCACGTTGGAGAAGCTGCCTGCTCTCAGGTCATGGTCTGGCTGGTGCAGTTCAGTCTCATCTTGGTGTCCAGACCTGGGCATCCATCTGAGTCTTTGCTGAGAGCCTCTTTTTTCAAGCCATCTCTTTTCCCAGCGGCTTTACCATGCAGCTTCCCAGGGTACTTGAGCTGCAACAATTTAAATGAGGCAGGCTTCAGAGACCAGTGAGTAAGGTTGGTCTCAAACCCACGGCCAAACACCTTCATTGAAAGAGCCAGCAACCTTGAAACACTCCTCCAAAACTCCTCCTGAGGACGTGACCAGCAGTGGGTCTCTTCTCCTGCCCCCAGGCTTTTGGATGCCCTTCAGCCCAGCAGATTTGTACCTCTTGATCTTCCTGTTGTTCCAGGCATATTGCATCCAGGACCCAGCAAATTTGTCTGTAGGTATGGCTCGTTTTGGCTTTGGCAGTGAAGCAATCCCTCACGCCGTGGGAGACGCCACCGTACAGAGGACAGCTCAGTGAAAACAGCGATTTCCATCCTTCAGACCACGAGATGGAGAAGAGTGGACTTGTGGAGATGGAAGATGTGTGAAGAGATGGGCAGAGACACAGTGCTGGCTCGGCTGGTCCCTGGTCCGTCACGTCCTACTCGGTTTTGTTGGTGGGTTCCCTTCTTCCAGCCACCCAGTGCTGTGGGGTGTTTTCTTTGCACCAAATACGTCTCCGCTTTCCCCACAACACATAATAAGGCAACCACACAAACCAGAGGATGTGAGTCGGAGCAGCTCCGAGTGCATCGGGCAAATTTGATCCTACCAGATTAGGGAAGGCATTAACGAGGCTTTGAGCCCTTGCCTGGGTCTTGGGTTTATATATGACCACGGTCACCGCTCCGAGAGTGACATTGCAATACATCACGCCTGCCAGCCGCAGCCCGCGGCTCGCTGGCACCTGGCCAGGGAAAGGTAATTTTGTGCTGAGTGATATCAGAAGTCGAAATGAGCCCCACATACCTCGTGTAATTCCCAGAGGCTGTAAAACACCTCGGCCGTCTCCCATCCAACATTTATGTGTTTTGCATTAAACTTCCCCAAATTAGTGCTAAGTGCATTAAAGCTGTAAAAATAGCCTGCGTAAAACCCCATTAAATGCTTAAATGTACGGATCCGGTGTATGGGGATCTATAACTTAGGTTTACATTCGGGAGCCCCGTCAAGCCCAGGTCGTGTGCCGGGAGCAGCCCGGGGAGCACCGGAGCCCTCGGCCGCTGTGACGGGGATGTGACAGCCCCACTGCCAGCCCCTGGAGCAGCTTCTTTCCCAACAGGGGACTCCTTTGAGACGTCAGGCGTTGCAACTCTATTTATACTCACTAGAGCATCGGATGCAGACAAGACAGGCTGGGGGGACAGGAGGGGAGGAGGGAGGTGGAGAGGAAACATCCAGGCTTGCATCCGTCCCACCATCATAGCATGTCTGGGGGACAGCGGGGTGGAAAAACGCCCTGAGGGATGCGGTCTGGCCCGGGCTTGGCTATTGTCAGGGAGCAGGAATCTCGCCGCTGCCCTGGCTGCTCTGGCTGGGGCTGCTGCCACGTTTCGGAGGGAGCCCGGAGTGCTGTCAGCATGTTGGCAGGAACCTTCGCTGGGATCCTCTCCCCCGGCATGCACCGCTCAGTTTGCAGGGGCTGGTGGAGAGCCCCCCTGGCAAGGCACTGGGGGCTGGGGAGCCTGGACCACCCAAAGCACTTTTCCCAGTCCCCTCAAGCCCTCCAAGCGTGCCCCGTCCCCTTCAGATGCTCTGCTAGACCCAAACACTCTGTGCCACCAGGAACCTGGCACTGAGCCTGCGTTTTTCATCTCATCCCATCTCCTCTGGCAACCCTGCGTGTGTTTGGTGTTTACATCCCGGGGTGCCTGGATACTGTCCCTCCTCGACCACACTCGTGGAGCTTCCCAGCGCTTCCCGTCATCGACTGACATCTTCCTCGTGGTGCCATTTCCACTGCAGCCTTTCCCCCGGAGTTCTCCCAGGAGCAACAAGGCAGCTCCTGCAGTCAATGCCCACCATCAGGTCTGGAGAGGAGGCTGTTGCCTGTATGCCTGGCCCCAGCTAGTCCCGCTCCCAACCTGGGCAAGCCCATGGAGCTGCCCCATGCCAGGCACAAGCAGCTGGCACACAGGGTCAGGGTGGGCATGGGGTTCGGGCATGCTTCCCTGCTCGCCCCCAGAGTGGGTCCTATTGCATTTTCTTCCATTTTGGGCTGCAGAACACTGTTGTCTGTGTGAGCCCAGCTATGGAAAAAACATTCCGCTAAGGAGACTGGGGAGCAAAATGTCCAACAAAATGCCTACAGATGGGTGGATGAGGGTACAAGGCAGCTGAACATGCAGGCAGCCACATGGACCCTGGCAGGCTGGGCGAATGTGCAGACGGATGGGCAGTGGGAGCTGGGAGTGCAGGACACCTGGGTGCTCTGATTCCCTTGGCACCCTGGGCGAAACCAGCCCACCTGGCAGGGCAGACAGGAGCTGCCCACGGGGCAAGGGTAGGGAAAGGAGATTTCCTTGTGTTTATTTTTCCCACATGTTCCCAGAAAGGTGGGGATCTCTTCCAGACTGGGTCCCATCCAAACCAAGCTGAGAAACATGCAAACAGCCATAAAATCCCCCAGTAGGGAGTGGAATTAGTTCTACATCCCTGGTGTCTTTTCATAAGGGAGCAAATTATCAGCTCAGGCTCCAGCTCAGGGAAAGCAGTCAGAGGGCCAGGGACAGAGATTTGGCTTCTTTGATCCATCTGGTCAAACTCCAAAGGCTCTGTCCTGTTCCCTCCATTGTGCTCCTGCAACCACCATGGATCCCACACCTCCCACCGCTTGCACAGGCCCACGCAGAACTCAGCCTGGTGGAGCCCATCCCATCCCATCCCATCCCATCCCATCCCATCCCATCCCATCCCATCCCATCCCATCCCATCCCTTCCCATGCACTTTTCTGTTGTTGTTATTATTTTTCTGTCCTGTAGCATCTCTCCCTCGCTCTGCTCCTGCGGCAAGAAGAGAAGCCCATCAGTGACACCCGGGACGGGTGCTTGGCCGGGTCTGTATGGGCTCACGGCCATTACATCCATGCTTGCTCTCAAAGGTACCTGTCCAGTTTTATTACTGTCACTTCCCAACCCTTTGGAAACCTTTCCAAGATCTACTTACAGAATTACTGTTCCCACTCTGAAGAGAAAACAGCTTAAGCCTTGTTATAACTCCTTAATGTTAACATCTGAATGGAGGGATTATCCTCTCTTACAAAAGGCTACATGTTTGTTTAAGGCTGTTTTCACTTGCAGGAAAGTGAATTTTATAAAGTCTGTTTCCCTCCCTGTGTCTCCTCCTGGCTCCAGCCCTTCGTGTTCCCACCAGGGGCAGGGCAAGCCCCGGTCACCTGTAGTTTTTCCTGCTGGAAACGCTGGTCTCAAAACCGCACCGAGATCGGTAATTTAGTTTGATCTTGTGTGAGGTTCCCAGTTTATCTGAGTTCCCCCAGCCCATCGCTGGTTGTACTGGAAGGTCCCAAGGTGAGTACAGCACGGAGCGGGCTGCCGCTGTCAGAGCTGCTGATCCAACCAAAAAGAAATCTGGCATCAACAGGAACAGGACAAGATGTCTGGTCCCCAGCTCTGGGTTGGAGGACTGGCACCTGCAGAAATGAGATGCGGTGCCCTCACTACCTTCTGTGCCAAGCAGCATGCCCATCCCAGCAGTGCCAGCTGACCCAGCCCTCCACCACGTGGGACAGGGATGGGAGCAAGTCGAGAAGAGATTTCCCCCCAGAATGGAGAAGCCATAACACAGTTTTCCCCACATTCCCCTCTAGGAAACAGAGAGACTGGGGAGAAAAGGGAACAAAACTCCTCCAGATCTGGAAACCTTCTGCCAGGTCCAAGTCGCCACATCTCCCGCTCCGGATCCCTATCATCCTGCTGGACCGCGCTGCCGCCGGCACGGCTCACACCAACCACGAAGCCTCTGAAGCTTTTTGACCAACAGAGTTGTTTTTTTTAGCAGCCATGATATTTATAAATGGCTGGTAAAATATTTATGTTATGAGCCAGTTTGCCTTGTTGGTTTAAAAAATTAATATAACATTAACTCAGCTCAGAACATTTAGGTTTTTAAAAATTGAGCTGAAAATTAAACAATCGTTGAATTTGTGGTGGGAGTAACGTGGCAGCAGGAGTATTTATCACATGCAAAACAAATGGGACCACCACCTCTCTGCCAAAGACATCAGAATTCAAGGGTATTTTTATGCCCTGAGTAAATATTCTAAATTTTTTTGGAAAAGTTTAAAAAAATACTAATAATAAAACCTGGTAGTTAAGGACAATCAAAACAAAGCCGAAGACATTGATGTCATATTTAAAAAATACAGGAGACTTAAAGATAAACTTCTACATTGGTCAAATATAGAAACTAATTATACCACTAGAGCCCCTACAAGGATTTCTCTGTAAGGTCCCTCTGGTTTTGTCCTCTTTAAAGAACTGCTGATGCCTCATGGAAAATACTGATAAACAATTTTTTTCTCGAGCACAGCCCGGCTCTTCCCTCTTTCTTTCTCTTTTGTCCTCTACTAGCGAGCTCCGTGGATGGAAACTGAGGCTAAACTCGTTTTTGGTGTGGTTGCACTTAGGAGTTCACGCTGGACCCAGGAAATGCAGGGGGCTGGTGGTCCCGCCACGGCCATGCCCGGGTAACTCGTCTGTCCCCTCCACTGCCACCATCCCCAGGCAAGGCTCAGGCCAGGGAGCGGCAGCAGCAATTAGTAAAACTTCAGGCAACACTGCTTTTTGCTTTCTCTTCCAGGATCTTTCCAACAGCAGTGTGGTGGTGCCAGAGGTCCGCAGTCAGGTGGAGAAAGGGTAGAGTCACAGGAGGACGAGGAAGAGGTGGCTTTCAGATGGTTTCCTCCTGCCCTAGAGACAAATCTTTCTCTTCAAGATGATACACGCTGGAACCTGAAATAATCCCTCGAGTTTGCTTTGACAGAAGAGGCAGAAAAGGGTGAGTGAGGAGGAAGAGCTCTTCTCATGGGGATAAATGTCTAGTTGAGTAACCCTAGTTTGAGTAACCCTACCTAATAATACTCTTCCATTAATGCTTAGTGTTAGTTGAGTCATCAGCAGAAGAATAACAGCCTACATTTTCAAGAACAACCAGTGATTTTGTGAGCCCAACTTGATGGCACTTAGAAAGCAATCAATTCTGTGTGCTCATCCCCCCCACGTCAGGCAGCTTTAAAAGGTCTTGAGATGGGCACCAAAAAAAGCCCCTCTGCTTTTCGATTGCGAGGCAAACACTCATCGCAGATCCAAGAAGCGTTTTCATGGAGTGATTGTGCAAGAGCAGGCTTGTCCATTAAACTGTTAGCCCTACCCACGGTTATAAAACCAGAGGCGAAATGGCTGAGATGGAGCAGCCAGCTGAGGAAGAGGGGGGGAACAGTAAACCTTGCAGAACACCGCAGAGGAGAAAGGCTGCCGAGAGTATCAGATGGGGCTTGATAAGCTGAACCACCAAGGGAGCAAACCAATTACTTGCAGAAGAAGGACATAATGCAGAAGGTCGGAGTGGATTGTCATGCCAGTGGATGTGCTAAGGTCAAGGAGATGGGAAAACGAGCCTAAGTAAGGCGTGGCAGCAGGGAAGGAGTCACTAACCTCCACTACTCCTCACATTCTTTGCATAGCTAAAATAATAACAATAATAAAATCCAAACTAAACTGAAGACGCTGATGTCATCTTAAAAAATATTTAAAAGACCTGCATTTTTTATACTAGTAAAATAAAGACAGCAATTAATTAAATCCCAGCATGCCTTAAAAGGCATTTCTCTCGATGGCGTGTCTCCTTTCCATGAGGTGGTTTCTGTGCAATGGCGATGACACACCAGTCTGGGAACAGGCTATTCCTGAATGAGAAAGGAGGTCACGGAGCTGAGGAAGGGCGAGCTCTGAGAAAGGGAGGCAGAGAAACAGCGAGACGTGTGTCACAGAGGAGGAAGGGCGATCGCAGGCAGGGAGCAGAGCGGAGCATCAGCCGTGCCGGGACCCACCAGCATGGGGAGACAGCAGTCTGCAGAGACCGAGACACCACAGCGAGTTGGGAGAGAATCGGCAAAGGAGACCTCACACTCCAGGTCTGTGAAATCAAGTAGGCAGTGAAGGCAGCTTCTGTAGTCCTTTCAACCACCCAACACCGGTCATGCTCATAGGGGAGAGAGGAGTGTAGGTGGGCCACCTCGCTGCTAGCCCAGGCCACCCAAGGAAGCCCAGGAGGAACGTGCTGGGGCCACCACCAGTGCAAGGACCTCTTCCATCCCTGGAGGGAGGCTCTTGCCATGGGCAGCACCCACGTCTCCCCACAGTTGCTCTCCGAAGGAAGTGGTCCAGGCTGATGGAGGATCACCCCCATGGGCCGGGCAGCAGCAGAGAAGCCTCTGTCTCAATTGCTTCATTTAATCTATTGTTCAGCTGACTACATTGAAAATGGAGCATGTAATTGTTTCCCCGAATAGAGTCGAACACCATTAAACGTTGGTCTGAAGCTTTGCCATCCAGCAAATATTCCAGCTGGCTGGGGATCCTCTGGGATTGGCTCCGCGTCGCCATGGTTACGGACTGTCCACGGCTTTATTCCTACGGTTAATTAAAAAGCCTGTTTTACGAGGCGGCTGTGCCCAGAGGTACGCTGGTATGCCGGCCTTCTGATGCCAGTCCATGAACTCCACGCGACTGCAACTGCTGTGGCCCCGCTCTGCCGGGCAGGCACGAGGAGATGCTGCCGGGGACGGGCATCCCATGCACGGGGCTGGGGGCTTTCGGGGGTGGTATTTTGGGTTTGCAAACAAAAGGGGCAATGCCGGGTCAGGGATTGCATAGGGGCTGTCTTGCTCCCTGCTTGCTCATCCATCTCCCATGGATGTGCCGGGGATGGTCCTTGCGCAGAAGCGGATCCTCTCCGCCGGCCGTGCGAGCTGGTTGGCGGGGTGGATGGGGCTCGGGGGAGCAGGATGGCTCTTGCAGGAGCTTTGTGCCCTCAGAAGTCCAAGTTCAAAGCTCAGCCCAGCTGCCAGGTGGAGTTTTTGCTGTCCTGGGGCTCGCTTTTAACAGCAGAGCTGAGACCACGCTCCCAGGCAGGGCGGGAGGGAGAGAAAGTGCCGGGGAGGGTCTGGCTCTGGGAGCCACGGGGTCGGATAGCAGAGGGTGCAGCGGGGCAGAGGGAGAAGCGAGCACAGCCAGGCTGTGACAGACCATGGGGCAAATCCTTCCACCCCTTCCTCCAAACACCCTTCCAGTGCCTTGAGCTTTCCCAGATGAATCCCACGGCACCGCGGGCACCGGCTGCATGGAGGGAAGCAGACGCCGGCAGCCAGGCATGGGACATCGCCCACCTCCCCGTCCCCAGCAGCCCCAGGGACACCCCGGCAGAGTGGGTGCTACCAGACAGACCTCATGGCGAGTGGGAGTAGGGGGAGCTGGCCAAGTTATGTGGGAAATTACCTAATTAGTGCAAAAAATGAGCAAGCTATGGGGAAATGCAAACAAACAATGCTTCAAAATGGCCGGGTGCAAATTACCGGAATCAGCCCAATTAGGAGAAACAAGCCCCGTCCAAGCGCTCCTCATAAACGACCTCGGTAGCAGGAGGCCCTGTCTTTCTCCACCGCGAGGTCTCTCTGTGATTTACCTCCAAGAGCTGTGGCTGGTGCTAGTGCCCCTCCTCAGGGGTGACCCCCGCACCCCAAGCTGGCCGGGCACCCCTGCACCAGCAGCCCCCTCCCCACCGGCTGCGGCTGATGCCAGAGGAGCCGGGGTGCTCAGGGCGCAGAGTGCCTCACCTGGGAGACAACCCCATTGCTCCTCAAACGGAGGTTGGAGGGGAAAGTCTGGAGGACGTGGGGTCTCAGCCTGGCCAGGAAAGAGTGGGTCCCTTGGACGGCCACAGTCTGCAAGGCAGGACCTGTCTCTGCAGCCCTGTAAGGGGCAACCCGGCTAGCAGCTCACCCAGTGCCTGCAGTCGGGATCAGGGTCCTATGGTAAGAAAGGAAGGAAGGAAGGAAGGAAGGAAGGAAGGAAGGAAGGAAGGAAGGAAGGAAGGAAGGAAGGA
>Ga0065711_1033909_pt1 | contig 24603 bp, 11 predicted proteins | sample Hoacrofraction12_FD_59098 | JGI IMG/M metagenome (GOLD analysis project Ga0065711, IMG submission 59098) | Hoatzin crop microbial communities from Cojedes, Venezuela - Epithelial fraction 12 v2 (version 2) | ecosystem: Host-associated > Birds > Digestive system > Esophagus > Crop | place...
CGGCAGCCCTGCCCGCGGCGGGGAGCGGAGGCCGCGGCCCCCGGGAGCGGCCTGAGCCGGCCCTGCTCGCAGCCGCGACTGAGGCGCCCGTTCCTCGGCAGCTCAGCGGTGCTGTGCGCCGAGGGCAGCCTGCGCCTCCCGGCCCTCACAGTTTAAAGCCCAGCCCGACGTCGATTAAAAGCACCCAGGAACTGGCCCAGATCCTCAACAATACGATTTTCCCTTCAGGTAGGGGGGGAAAAAACCCCAAAGCTTTGAAAGAGTTCATTTCAGCGCTGCTGGGACAAACAAGCAAGTGCTGAGGGTAGAAAGCAGCTCAAAGCAGCCAGACCCGTCTTGTAATAGCAGGGAAGGCTGAATATTTCCTCAAATTGCCCCTCCTGCATTACCGACTGCACTCCTCAGGTCAGGGCTCGGTGTGCTCCAGAGCGGGCGAGAATCTCGCAAGGAAAGCTGAATAAGCATTGCTTGAAAGGGAGGAGGCAGGAATTCACCAAAGTGAGGAGGAGGAGGAGAGAGCACAGGCTGTTTTTAGAAGTACTGGCATCACCTTAGTCTGCAGCGGCCAGGAAACTGGTTGGAAGCCCCACGACTTGAGCGAGACACCCAGCCCTGGGAGCCAGAAGAGGAAGGGACTTGGCAGAAAATCCCCTGCAAAGGGAGGGATCATTTCTGCAGCAGAATATTCAGCTTGGCCTCGCTGCAAACAAACCCTGACAGATACCTGATTATGCCACTAGTATATTAGCACTGCACTCCCCTGCTCTAACATACTCATGAAGCTTCTGTATCCACTTACATCTTCCATTTGATGTTTTTTAGACAATTTCCCTCTAACCCCCGCCTTCCTGCACTGCCCTGGGGCCATCACAGGGCTTGCTGCGCCCAGAGCAGCCGGTGTCCCATCCCCCTGCCTCCCAGCTGCCCACCCTCATTCCTCCCACACTTGCCCTTTGGGCACTGCCGTCTCACCCCCTCCTTCAAGAGGCCATGGCTCACAGCACATGGAAGGGTGAAAACCACCGCTCTGGTCTTCCTAGGGTTAAAGACAAAGAGGCCAAGCATCAAACAGCCAATGCAGGGAAGTTTGGCACCATGCAGGAAGCTGAGATAACCTGGCTGATGCATTGCTAAACTCACAGCTTCAGTTTATCTTTACCCTTCCTCTGCGGGACCAGCTGTATGTAGCACATCCCATGGCACAGTGTGGTATAAAGCCCAGGGCAGCTGGAATGTGTGCAAGGAAACAGAGCAGATAGGGTAATATTATAGCACCACATTTATTTTCTTGCTTGCAGCACAGGAGGAGAGTGAGAGACTCAATACTAGGCAGCTGGAGCGCCTGACACCCACAATATGACAACGGAGTTAAAATACACCTATCCATACTGCAGAACGTTGTCTGTGTCAAGGGTTGGTGGTGCCAGCATAAACCTGTGGGTAAAGCCTGAGAGGTTTACAGCCATGCCAGCTAGAACTTTGAGAAGAATACCACTTCAAATACATACGGACACCTAAAAGCTTCGCTGTGCAAATGACAGCCGTGTCCTTCTTTTCTGAACATGTTTGTCCCTTTTGAAATCATATAAAATGAAGCAGAACAATTTTAACTGTTAATGACAGTTTTTCAGGGCACAACAATACACTGAACTATTTCCTTTCACTATATTCCATGGAAACAAAAATAACCCTTTTAGAAAGACTATGATCAGCTGGTTAGAGCACATGTATGTCTCTCCCCAAGAGACACAGAAAAGATAAATCTACACTTGAGTTGTAGTCCTGTTCTAACCTGTCATCTAGTAAGATTATCAATTCTAGTCTAGCTATGAATACGTGTTGCTGGAGGAATAAAATCCTAGCTGAAAGTCTAGAGTTAAAACGTAACTACCCTGGAAACGTCTTGTTAATGAACAAATGACTATGTAAAACATAAACTAGCATTCACAATTCTATTTTAATTATCCTCTGTGTTGAAAAGAAGCATAAACATATCCAAATCCACTGGGGGAATGCTAAAAAATGAGACAGAAGAAAGCAAAGTTCACCTTGGACCTGTTACTTGCCATGCTGGGTTTGAAGTTACACAGGAACAGCCCCTCCAGCAACACTTCTGGTTCCAGACCTTTTGTCCAATCAATCCTGCTGCAGACGGGACCCTGCGTTCTTCCCCTTTCAGAATAAACGCTTGCACAGCGAAGGCCTTGTGCCACACAGTGAAGTGGGTGACGCCAGCAGGCATGGAGGGAAGTACGCAAAATGGGTTTGATCACAGCTAAAGGGGATGACTGGTAAGCAGAAAAGTACAAATTTTGTTGTTGGTTACTTTAAATTAGAGCAAGTCTGTGTCTTTGGGTCCATGCCTGGTTTTTGCAAGCTAGCTGGATTCCCATCCTGTCCTTCCTTCCACATGCTCATTCTGGCCATGAGTTTAAGGCTCCTGAAAGGCACCAGATGCTGGGGGGTGGTGTGTTTGTTTGTTTGAACTCCCCTTGCAAAAACAACAACAAAAGAAGAGAAGAAGATTGGTTGAGTTCCGATTTGCTTTCCAGCAGAGTATGCCTAAGGCAGGGAGGCAGCTTAGTAAATATGCTCAGGGAGGACTACAGGGAGGGACAAAAAAGTATGGATAAATCCAAGAGAAAAGAAGCAAGAGGGACAGAAGTTTCCAGTCACTAGCAGAGTGAAGAAAATGGAGACAAAACAGGTGATCAGGAGAAAGTTTTTGTGGACACAGCCTGGCAGGGGAGAGTCAGGACTTTTAATCCCCAGGCACAGTCTAATATAGACCCAGCAGACTGACAGCTGAAGTAACAGGTGAGAAAAGTGAGGGCAGGAGACAGAGCAGAGAACACCACTCACTTGGTGGTGAGCAGTCCAAATGTTGTGCTGGACTCTGGTTTGGTTAGTCGCTGTTGTATTACTAGGGATTTCATGCTGTCTTTCTGGAGTTTATAGCATTCTGGAACCTTCTTCTCCAGGAAACCTTGCCGTGCCTGCATCGAAGAGCACCATGATCAAGGTGAACCGCAGAGCAGCTATCAGAAGGCATGAAAGAAAAGGTGTGAGGATGAATATGAGAGAAAATGTCTAAGAAATCCAAACTGATCGTGGTTTGTGGGACAGGGACAATCTGAGGAGGAAAGGATAATGTAGACAAAAGGAAGGCCCTGGAAGGAGAAAAGACAAATTCTTTGAACTGAAATTCTGCTTTACTTTAAAACACACGCATTGCAATAGAGATGCGCACACACACGCACACAAACAAGTCAACTATCCACATGAGCACAGTTGGTTCTGGATATTCCTTCTTTCTTTAATTGGTCCCAGGTGAGACATCAACAATCACATCTGGAAATTTTTATACAAATGGCAGGAAAGCCAATGACTCGGGTCACAAATATTTCACGCTCTCTCTTTGCCAGAAACACAGGACAAATGTGGTTTACATCTGCCTCCCTATAAATACTCACACTTACAAGATTCTTTGCTATGGCAAATACTTCTGCATGTAAAAGCAGTACCGGTCAGTGTGCCTTCCATCCCACCTAACGTGGGTACGGTCAGAACTGAGAAACTGGATGCTGGGTGACACCTGCGGTCCAGGTCAGGCCTAGCATTGCGATAAGGATCAAGAGATGGCAAAGACATCCCTACTGACTGTAGAAGCAAAACACAGAATCAAATTACATGGATGAGCACTTTTAAAAGCTGCTGCAGTACCTTCCAGACCCAGACTCTCCGTAAGACCACAGGAGAGGCTGTGTCAGGCACACCCAGCTTCTGCCTGACATGCTAACTCGGCTTAGCTTTCAAAGGCTCACCTTTCAAGAAAAAAAGCTACTAGTCCTCCTTTAATCCCCTACTCTTCCTGCCTCAGCTGCTAACAGACTTGCTGAAGAAAGGCAGTGGTAGCAGTAGCTACCACCCTTGTGGTCAGGAAGAGATTGTACCAGTTTCTTCTCTGTGATGCACCAATTCAAGCAGAGCACTGCCTGACTTAACTAGTTCTACCCAGTGTGCACTGGTGCTGCAAAATGCTACACAAATTCAGCACAACTCAGTAGGGAGAACCTATCTCTTGAGCATCAGAGCCTGAGCTCAGACCGGCTGCTAACAGTAGCCCTGTTTCCTAGCAGTAACACTGTCCTCAGCTCCATTTTGGGAGTACACCTCAGAGGCGACATGATACCCTCAACACTGTTGCTGTAAGAGCCTTACAGTTGCATAAGACAGGCACAGCTTCATTGATATCTGTGTCAACAGCGCTCTCAGGAATGCAGAGAGGATGTATTTCTCTCCAGTACTAGCTAATTCCTAGAAGAACCACAAGGTCGTTGGTTCTTTGCTCTTCTGAGAGTAAGTATAGATGATTCCATGTATGTTCAAGCAAGAGTTGATCGCTCAGGCAGAACAGCACAGCAACACACTCCCTTAAAGTCACTGAAATTCTAAAGGCAAAGCACTTAAAATTGACAAAAGGTCATTATTTTTTATTCAATGTTTAATTAACACATCCAATTTACCTCTAGTCCCACTGTTGCAAGAGAGGGCTTGAATAGCTTACTAATTTGGGTTTTTTTTTAAAGGATTAAAGAAATTTGATTAAAGATACCATCTTTTGATCATTCGTTCATTAGATCTTTAGAGCACTCCATCAGCCAGGCTAAAATGTGCAAAGCTGCTGGTACCTGTCCTATCCTCACAAGTCAAGAACAGGTACTGCCTTAACAGGTACCTCGTTAGCCTGCCTCGTTTTGGAGTTTTCCTTGGGAAACCCTACAAGGGTCACTGCTGGAAATAAGGTCACTGAGCTGATCAATGAAGTAGTCATGGGTGGCTCACACCGTTCCCTTCTGGCGCTTTGGGAGCTTTGCTGAAGCCCACACCAGGCTGGCCAGCATCCCTGCAGGTTGGAGGTAATACACAGGATGAAGAGAAACCGAACGAAGTAGAAACACAAATGTTTGGAGTCCTTGTTCTGAGTGCTGACAGACACCACTGTGTTCTGATTTATTCTCTGTAGGCTTTTTAAGGGCACACATTGAAAAGACCTCCCCACGTGTCTCCACCAGCGCTCATCTGGTATGCCACAGGTGTGAGGCCGTTGCTGCTCTTAACATCTTTTAAATGTTCCACCAGATGAAGAGATGAATTCCCTTTGTTCCTCGGAGATGGCGTTTCTTTCATTTCCTGCACAAGGATGCAGTCCACACTTCTAGTAGAGGGAACAGATGATGTAGGCCTAGAGGGTAAGAGTGCATTTGCATGGGACGGGTTATCGGGTGGTTTTGCACAACTGAACATTGATGCCCATTGGGCAGTACACGTCTGGTAACAGCAGTGCTTCTCTGAGAGTGTGCTCTGTTTCGCAAGAGCTCAAGAGAAGACAACCACCCTTTCAAATCCCTTTGCTCTCAGCCCATGGACAGAGTCCCCTTAAAACCAAAGCTGAATGAAAGGACCCTGATTTGTCTTATTTTCATATGTGATTATGTAAATCAACCTACTGCTTCTTATCCCATGGCCGCAGACCTGCCATACTAGGCTGCAGAAGAGCCTCCAGGTCTGTGCCACAGTGGAGAAGAAGATTGGATTACAGAAAGGGACATATGCGTGAAAACAGGTCCTAGCTGCATATTCACAGTTCATCTGCAGGCACATGGGAAAAGGAGGATTTAACCCTTCACTCTCAGAGAGGCAGGGAAGAGGAGAAGAGTGCAGCTACTAGAGAATGATTAGATATAATGCAGCAGACATTGTTTGAACATGTTTAAGGATAAGCAGCAGAAGTATTCTGTGACCACGCAGACAGCAGCCTGCTGTGTGCAAGAGGGTTAATAATCTTAAGCCACCGGAAATCAAAATGGTGAAAGATTTCCAGCCCCAGGATCATCGCAAGTAGAACTGTCTCATTCACGTATCACCGTCACCTTGTGACGTGCGCACACTATCTGCTTGTTGCTCACCAGCACACGTAGTACCTGCTTCCTCACAGGTGTGTTCTGCCTTACCGCACAGCCATCCTGCATCCCACTGCTGTCTATACTGTCAGATCAGAGATGCAGCATCCAGACTGATGCTGGCTGCACTGCCCAGGTGCCCAGGACATGCCACAGCCGTATACCTCCTTGCTCTTTTACTATGGGTCCGCCTGTCTAGCCCCCACTAGCTCCCAGGGGCGGCAGGGGCTTTAGCCCCTTCTATTAACAAAGCAGCTTCTTATCACTGGGAGGCTCCGCAGGCCCCGTCAGTGCAGCAGCACTGCTAGGGTTAACGCAACCCCAGTCCAACCTATCTAAGCATCTGTAGGAAGAGGAACATTTTTAATGCTGTAAGGAGACTGCTGTGTGGACAACAGAAGCAAAGCAACTGGCCCTGTCTCCATCAAGAGGAAATAGAAGCAGTGTTCAGGGATGCATGGAAAGTGCTGACTAGTCACAAGAGATTATTTAGAGCTTTAAAAATACATCTTACTAGGGCTAATAAGGCACCTCTCACAAAAAAACCCCATGAAAAATAACAAAAGGAAAAAGAATTGGCACTTCTGGAGAACATGGCTGACATCAATCAGCCATCTCCCAAGCACTGATTTTAAACGGACTATAGGCGTAAGCGACAATAACTTTTGTGTTCTAAGAAATGTCCCAAAGCAAAACTAAATATGCATCTGGATTTCTCTTTATTCTGAGATTTGAACTCAGGCTGGTTTTCGCCAAGAGTCACTCAACTTTTAAAGCCAACTTCATCCAATCTAAAGTTTCCGAACTAGGGCAAATAAAGCGGATTTGGCAGTTTCCTTTGGAGGGATTTTGCATGTATGACACAAACTCAAAGCAAAAGGTGTTGGGGGGGGAGTTAGTTTTGTTTTGTTAATACTGCCAAGACTAGGAACATTAGGGGAGGTTTTAGCAATACCGTAGGTTGACCCAGACCAGTAACATCTCTTCAAATGATGCTGTTTTTACCTACCCTCGATCAGCCACCCTAACGTATCCTTTGTAAACATACAGAAAAACACACTGACACACAGTAGCTGACTGGCTAACTCCATCTCATTTTCCTGTTGCAGGCAGGACCCAGGTGAGAATCAAACCCAAACTTAGTAAAATGGCAGCGTTAATGCACAGCCCTATCAGTCCCAGTGGACCTCACTTCAAGTATCTGCAGTTTGAAATGTAGACAAATAAAATAAATTCCTTTAGTTACAGGATTTGTCGTTCTCCAAACATTCTCCCAGTCATCAGTTTTGATGCCCCTCAAAGGCAAGATCAAATGCAGGAAACTGGGGCATCTGGATTGTATCTGTACTCTAATCTCACAGTTTAGATGCCAGCTTCCTCTTCTGTGGTGGCAGTCCCTCTGCAGATCATGCTTAGAATTAGGGGAACAACCAGCCATGTGTTTCTTTTTGCTGTCTTCAGAGTCAACACTGGGGTTTCGCTGTGGGGTTTCTTGCACCCCGGCTGCACTGCTTTAGCCATGGCACTGTGTTGATTCTGTGGTCAGAAGGATGACACCATAGGAACAACATCCATCTAGCTCCAGCAAAAAATATTCTGGCAACTTGCAAGACAATTACCGAGCTTCCACTCATTTGTGTTTGTTTCCTCACAGTGGAATTCAGGGTATGTAGTGGTGGAGTCCAAACAGCCCTAGAGGCTTGTGCATGACTGCCAGTCACGGTCACTCCAGAGGAGAGAGTCAAAGCAACAGAAAGGAAGGAATACAGCTGAGGGAAGGAACATGGAACATGCACATGGACAAACCCATCCGGGCGAGCACTGCAAGGAGGAACAGGGCGCTGAGTTCAACACAACCTTAGGGACAGGGTTTGGAAGCAATGGGAAGGACTCTTGGATGTACTCAATAACAGCAGTGTGAGGCTAGCTGCTGGCAAGGACTATCAATGGCAGCATTCGCATGTTATGCTGCTCTTTCCCCCTTCCTGAATGCCCCTCGCAGGCTGGTACTGCTCCAAGGTACCAAGACCATACATATGCCAAACCTCTTCAGTCTCTTCAAGGCTGGCCACGGACCCACACTGTTACCTGTACCTGAGAAAGCCCAGAAGCAGCTCCCTACAGTCCCACTGATCTTTTGCAGCCAGGACCTGACAAAAAGGTGGGAATGCAAATGTACCCTGCAGAGACAACCTCGCGCGTTTAAGCTGCACCAGCTGGAAAGGTGACTGCTGAGTGCTGGAAACTGCTTTACCCATGGGTTAGTCTAAGGCAGCACTTGTTAAACTGACCAAAAGCTTTGTGTCCTAACAGTAGGGTATTCTCTACCCTCGGCTCCTCCATCTGTCCTTCCCCAGGAGTCCTGTGGCACCAGATAAAACAGCCCAAGGTCAGAGCGTGCTTTGAATGGCAGCTGGCGCAGCACCCACAGTGCCCCGTCCCTAGCCTGAGCGAGAGCGTCACCGACATAAGGCACCCAGCCCCAGCCAGCTGGAGAGGTTAGACTCCAGCAATGTCCTCCCATTCCCAGCTGGCTGTCTCCCATGTGGCGACGCATAGCACTATTCACCCGACTATTGGCGCAGCCCAGAACTGTTTTTATTAGAAAACACTAAGGCAAGCCTCTCCAAGCCTCAGAAGAATCATCTTGTAAAGATCTGGGCTTGAGATGCCAAATGATTGCTGCTTTGGCGGAGTCTGCACATTCATTTTTTATTGGTCACAAACGCTTTCCAGATGCTGGCATGCTGGCTGCAGATTGCAACTCAGGGGACTTGGCTCCCAGCCCCAGTCACTTTGTTAAACTCTTGACCTGCTGTGGGTTAAAAGAAGCGGGGAATGGGACTGAGTCACCATGAGGGCACTGCTAAGAGAGAGCACACACTACACAGCAGAGACCCATTTCAGCAGCTTTCTGTGCTCAGCTGGCATGGAAAACATTTAAGGTGGTCCACAGCAATCCAGCTCAGCTGCCAAAGCTGGTGAGAACTGCAGCATAACACCAGCCCGGGGTTTAGGAGCCAGGGCAGAGAGGCTGCCCTGCAGCTGGATTTTCCACACTGCAGCCCATACATTTTCCATCTTTTTTTCCTCTGCACAAGTGGATTTCCCATCCCTGCTCCAACACTAAAGCAATTCTTGGAGCCAGAGCCATGTGCAACACCAGACTGAAAGCTGAAGCCAGGAAACTTTCCTTGGGTTCAGGTTTCATGACAAGCCTGAAGCTTGTTCATCAAGGAGGTTTGCAAACCTTTAGGGAAAAAAGACTTTCTGGATTCTCGGTTGTTACAGGATGTCCCAAATAAGGCAAAAAAGAGAAGCAAACAAGCAGAAGGAAACACAATTTTGATAGAGCTGTTTGGTACTTTTCTGACTGGAAAAAATTCCCTTTCAAAAACATAGCTGTTAAAAATAATTGGGTTTTTTCTCCCTCTGAGTAGGGGAATTTTTTTAAACTATCATTTTGCAATATTTGATAGATTCCTCACCTGAAAATTTTCTGCAGTTGATAACTTTCTTTAATCTCAGTTTTCAAGAAGAAAAAGTTCTGTCAAAATTTCAGTTCAAAGAGAACTCTTTGAGCTGAAACAAAATTTTTCATTCTGCTTTGAAATATCCAGCCAAAAGCACTGTTTCAGAGAATGTATTTTCATTCAGGACTTCTGGACAGAAAGGAAGATGGTTCTTGATGAGCTCTACTGACCTGAGTTTTGGTGCACAGCTTCCCCCTCCTTTGTGTGGGCACCCCACCCGGGGGTGCTCGGGGAGCAGAGACCCTCAGCATGTCCTCTGCCCAGGACATCTGCTGAAGGCTCTCACCCCTGCTCTCCCATCCACTCCCTTAACAAAATGTTGCCTACACCACAGCCCTGACAAGCTCCCGATCTCTCTGCTGGGGCAGACGAGCTACGCTGCAACTACTCTGCGATGGCTGCCAGGGCAGGACAGTGGACAGGATGCTGGTGCAAGAATGCAGAGGAGGGCTGGAGACCCACAGAAATGAATCAGCTCCTCCAGCACTTACGGAATGATGTGGTGGTGACAATGCCTGGCCACTCGTCTGCTACTGCTTCAGCTGAGGGAAGCTGCTAGCAGAGGTCTGCTTGCTCCCCTCCACCCTAGCAGCTGGGGATGGAGATTTTTCAAGACGCAGACAGAAGCAGGATGCTGAGGGACGGCTGGGTGCCTCACTGCTCTGGTTTTAACTTCTAACCCTCCTTCAGACCTCCGTGGGAGCTGAGTGTCACCCACGGGCCATTCATCAGAGCAGGCAGGACCTCAGGGTAAAAACGGGAAGAGTGAGCAAGCCAGTCCTTCTGCTCAAGCCTTCAGCAGCCACTCAAGGAAGAGATGCCACAGGCAGGGCTGCCAGTAGGTAAGATGGGATCTGTCTCTTTGTACTCATCCTGCTCAACAGAGGCCTGCCCACAGCTCTTCTGCCCACGTTTGCAAGCAATGCATGATCCCTTCAGCATTATGTGTGCTATAGAAAGCTCCATGGTCCTGAGGGAATACTGGGGGAAGGTCTTATCCCATGGAGCTGGTCCAGTGATGCTAATTAAATCATCACATTAAAGCTTAGGGCTTTCTTGAGTAAGTGTTACCACTTGTGCTGAATCGCACCTCACAGCACAGCCAGGTGTGCTGCCTAGACTCCAGAGAGCCCTGCCAAACTCATTTCACTTGTGATGCTAAGGCCAATTCCAGCACAGTCTCCAGAGATTAATAAAATCCAGTGTAAACCTGAAACCTTTTAGGTTCAGCCAAGTGGAAATCCAGCCTGACTTCCCACCCAAAAACAAACAACTGAGAAAAAGAAAGTTCTACATAATAATCTATCCAATGTTACAGCAGACAGGGTTTCTCCAAGGACATTATGTAATGTCTCGTAAGGGCTTTTAGCGGAATGATCAGGTGACTTGCACAATTACTAAAGAGAAAAACAGAATCACAGGTGAGCAGTGGGTGTGAGAATACGCATCTGCCTGTTGTACATTAGCAGCGGGAGAAGTGATTCCAATTCAAGGAGATGTCGTTGGAGATAGGCTCATGCTACAGACCTCAGATTTGGATTTGACAGGCTGCAAAACCTACAGCTCTTCAGATCTGACATTGTGGGCCAGGCCTGCCTTCTCCAGCGCTAGGGAGGACCATGCTGCAATCCTTTGTAGAGGGACACTCTCCAGGGTGAATTTTCCTGCCCACTCATATTTTCAGGCCTTATACACCAGGAATCAGTTCTGGGACTGAATGTTGTGCCACAGGGACCCAAGAGAGAGCTCTTGGCTATTTTCTCTCCCACAGTCGAAGGATGGGAAGGATGAAAACACTCCAGATGAACTCATACTGCACAGATGCTGACATTTACTTCCATGCTATTCTCTCCCCCACCCCTCCTGCTCGCTGAGAACTGCAGGGGCACAGGATGAAGGACATGTGCAAACATAGTCAGTACATCAGATAATATAACCCCTCGTGGCAGCTTACTGAGTTCTGTCTTAAACTTAGCTCACAGCAAGAAGAAAAAAAAAAAACCAACAGCAAAATGCATCACTTTTTGCTGGGAGTCTGCTCCAGAATCTCTCTCCTCTGATGGTCATGAACCTTCTAATTACCAGCCTAAAGTCACTGCTGGCTAGATGATACCCATCTGTTCTTGTGCCAGTGTTGCCTGTAGTTTAAGCAGTTGCTCTCCCTCCCTGGCATTTACCTCCCCTTTTCCTCCTGTCCTAGTGTATTTATAGAATTTCTCTCAGCATTCACTTTGCCAGACTAAACTTTCTATTGAGAGAAGATTTATCTAACAGGTTTACATTTGCTTTTGCCATATAATGGTCTGTATTTGTCCAGCTTCAGTGTCTGAGTGGAGCAGCTTTGCTTTCAGATCAGCGCTGTCCTTTTAGCATGTCACTGAAGAGGCACCTCATATATCCATTAAATGAATGAATTCTCTATTGCTATGCAGAGTGCTTTGCAACAGAATAAATACTCTCATGAAGACAAATCTACAAAGTACTATCAACATGGTAATGATTATTGAAACGACAGGTAGACATTAGCACACAGAAGGCAAGTGAAGAATAAGGTGGATGGTATTGAGAGCTGTTTTAAAGAGAAAAGAAGAGGCACTTGGCAGAATGAAGAATTAACTTCCAGAGAAGTGGGGAGACCTCCTCAGCAAGCCTCTAGGCAACAAACCAATGATGCACTGCAGCAGAAAGAACTTTTACTAAAGAAGAGGAAACACCAAATGTCTCCAAAATTTTTATATTAAAGTGTCCTTTCTGTAGACAATTCTACTAATATCAGAGTAATTCTGTACATGGAATCATAAAATTATACCACAGGAAACTGAAATCCTTAATAATCCCCTATTTGCACCACAGTCAAATTGCTAGTATCATAAGCCTGCTGTGGTAAAACCAGCCAGACCAGCAAAGGAGAATGCCTCTTGGGTGAGTACATGCAAGTCTCACATGATGTTGGGATGAGATAGGAAGGCTTTGTCCTGTCTGCTTTTGGGTTCCATAATGCTTTTCAGTGTAGTAATATAGCTTATATGCATAATATCCTCTTTGCTGTGAGTGCAACCCAGAGATACATATGTGAACCGAAGCCAGTGTATGCAGCTGGCTTAAATACATCTGTGAGCTGCATTCCCATCAGAAATTGCCTTGGACTCTGTTTTCTGGCCAAATTATTGCTAACATTTTGAAGCAGTTTCTGCTGGAGACATTTTTAAGGCTAGATTTTGTACATGGGTATAAATCAAACAATTCCACTGACAGCTGACAGAACTATTCCAGATTCCACTGGGGCAGTTGATATAAAATCTCAGCATTTTGTGCCCCTCCCAAATGCTGCTGTGAAGTCTTGTTGGTTAACAAACTTTTGTATTTCACCCAAGAGGCAGCTGCATCAGACTAAAGAGTGAATAACTCTCTGAGTTAATCCTTTACACTGTGTTGCTTCCTACAGAGAAAGCAGTGCTATACAAGAACATAGCCTGTTATAATTTAAGGTAGGTGCAACCTGATTAGGTGGAATGCTAGGAGATACAGTCAGTCACCCAGAAAGCTTCAAAACACATTCATATCTCTTTTAAATGCATCTAGTTCTACATTTTATAGATTTAAAGACTTCTACTAACCACTACAAATCACCAGCAACACCTACTGTTTAAATGATAGGTGCCCTACCAACAGCTCTTCTGCTCCCCCTAGCACTTGTTCCTATTATTGCAGATTATTTATTGAATTCCCAATTACTACTAATCTGACAATGTTCTGATTGCAGAGCTGGGTTTCACCCTCCCACATGAAACCTGTGGGAAGGGAGGACAGGTGAGAGTCATGAGAAGACTCCCCTGAATCAACCTGGGAAGAGCTGGTTTCAGCTCACCCCTACACACAGTAGCCCTCACTACTCCTTCGCGGGCGAGGAGTTGCAGAGCTTGCTTCTCCCAGGGTCCACCGCAGGCCAGAAAGCTCGTTCGTTTTGCTCCCGTTCTGGAATCTCATCCTTGTTGTATTCCTCTCTGGACTGGGGAAAAGGTACGGCTCTAGTGTTTGTGCCTGGATTTGCACTCTCAGACTTCCCTACAGCTGCATAACAACATACATAGACAATACATAGCAAGAGTAAATATTTCATAGCAGATCTCCCTGAAATTCTTCCACTTTGAACTCTGCTAAGTATCATCATCATTACTATTATCACTATCTTAACAGGTTTGCAGGACATAGCACTGCTAACCCACAGATCCAGTGGATTTCAAACCTCACTTCTGGTGCCTCTGTACGAATGGACCACAGCTCCCTTTAGCAGCCACTCTCAGAGGGCACCTCCCTAGACCACCGGGAACTTCCAGCACAGAGCTCCTCCGTGCCTGCAGCACGCTGCCTCCGGATCAGAGCATTCGCAACACCAACATCAGCACCTTGCATCAGGAGTCTCATGGCTCACCCGTGTCCTCTATGACTCACCTTCTGGTCTCACGTTCACATTTGGTTCTTTGTAAGCATTTCATCAGTAATAAATAAATATATGTATGCATCCATACTCAAATACCCCAAACCTGTATCTGATACCGTGCTGCTGAAAGGCATCAAGAAAGGAACAGTGGGTTTGGGGTCCCTTATCAAGGGGCAAAGATTGATGTTGATATGGATAGCCTCATCCCTAACTAAAAGAAGGGCAGGCGCTAAGGAGGAGAGAAAGATAATCTTTTAGGGGGCAATCTTTGCAACGAAAACTCAGAAATCTACAGACACACCATTTAGGTCACCTGCGGTTAAGGCAGGAGAAGGCGCCCCAGAACACACCCTGGGGGTTAGGGAGATAGGAGTATGACTAATTCAGTGCATCATACCTCCCTCCCTCTGGAAACTAAGGAATAAACATTGACTACCAGGGAGCAGCTAGCAGTTTGGGACTGGGACATCATCTCCAGGAATTTCTTACTCTCATCTCTTTGCTGACTGGGAAGCATATTTCTCTCTTAAACATTTCCCGCTTTCTTTCTCTGTCATCTCTCCCTTTCTCCAAAAAGTATAAAATGAGTGAACTGGATAGCAAACTAAGAAAGAAAAAGAAGAGGCATTTATTAGAAGCTGGAGAGAGTAAAGACCTATCTTCAGTTCCAGGGATTGGCACGGATTTCCACCCACAAAGATAAGCCTCCACAGCCACAGCTCTAGGAGGTTAGATCTTCCTCCAAGCATGATAGGCCTCAATCCAGTGGATAGCACAAAGAGAACAGGGATTTCCCCAATATTGGTACATACTATGTTAAGTTCCACCTTCAGGCAATATATAATGGATGAATTATAAACCCTTGAAATCTAGTTTTCTAGTACAAACATTGGTGGATCCTTGAAACAGTCATACTGATACAACAATTACACTGGATAGCATTGTTTACTAACTGCTATAATCCACCATAATAAACTATAATCTACCTTGATATTATAATACTGCACTATGATTACAGCTAAAACAAATATTATGCTGAACTGTGTACATGACACCTTCCCATTCTTCTACTCAGCCACACCTAGAGGCAACTAATTTAGCATATATAAAAATCTTTGCCAAATTTCAAGTTTCACAATTGCAGAAAGTGTCAAAACAAATTAAAGTCCACAGGCAGAACAAAAGGAAACAGAAGGTTATATGACAAGCAGTCTTCAAAGAGAAAAAGGGAAAAGACTGGCCATAGGAATCACTTTACAGAATTTGAAGGAAAAGAATGTTGGAAGGGTTCTAAAACAACTTGGTTAAAATGGTCACAAAAATGTTTGATTTCCCTTTCCTATATAGGATTAACAAAATAAGCAAACTGCACACATGCAGTGACTAATGATTTGGTCACATGTGTTTAATACGTATACATCTGAAGAACACACTAACTAAACCTCCAAAATAGAACTACGCTGCTGCTCCTGCTCTAACAGCAAGAAGCATCGTAGCTGTGCTATGATCTGCCATGTCCTGCAGAGGAACATTCAGACTATTCCACAAACTCTTCTAATGTCCTTTGGAGCTTCAAGAAACACAGTGAGAAAGTTTACAGAACCATGATAAAGCCCCCCACACCTAGATCAACACTCAGGTGCCCTTGGTGACAGTCATTGGTGACAGTCGTTACTAACAGTGCTTCATAACCATCACTAGCTGTATAGTTTTGAAACAGGTCATGTGGTAGGTATACTAAAGCAGGAAGATAAATCCATATTCAGGTAGAAATGAAAACTTTTCCATTCGCTAACCCTCGAACGCATGCGCGTGTGCACACACTCGTGCACACCCCCCCTACTTTATCATAACACTTTCCAAACGCAGCATTGGTGCACAGTGCGTCGCGGCTTTGGGGTGATTGCTCCGAACGCTTTAGGATGAGGATTCTTTTTCCACTCTCCAACCAAACATAAGAGTAAGAAATTTTTGGCTTTTGCCCCTGCCTGATTTCATTCAATAGCAGTCAATTCCAATGCTTGCAGCTGGATGTACAGCAGACTTTTCAAAATAGTCTGGTAATCTAATAATTGCAGTGAGCAGGCTGGACAGGTCTTCTTGGCCTACAGAAAAGACTGAATATGCCATCTCTCGGTTCCACTCCTAACCCTTCGTTCAACAGCCTTTTCATTTGCTTATGTCAGTGCTGGATCCACCCTATACATGAAAGGCTCAGCAAGCGATCATGCAAACTAGCAGAGGTTTGTGCAGAAGCCTTACATGCAGACAGAGCTACAGTTAACATGGTTTTGGTTAACCCCACAAAACCAGCATCTCCAATTTCTCAAGAAGAGTGATGACTCTTCCTCTACCACCCCACACTGTCATAGTTGAAGATGTAAACGATTGTCATCCATCCCAACCTCATCCCATTCAGCACCGACATATGTGAAACACTGGTAGTTCAAGTCATCAGACTGAAAAGCAGGATGTTCATTTTGGAACTGACAGACATATATACACTTAGCCTGGAATATCATGAATGCAGTTTGCCCTGAAATCGTCTAGTAAGCATTCATGCCTGAGTGACTCTCCCATTGCTTTCTGCTGCCACTCAAAGCACTGTATTACCGGTGTGGAAGTGTCATTGGATCGTAAACTCTGCATCCTTCCTTTGAAGTGAGAGGAGCAGGGTAGGTCTACCAATGCTGAGCTTCAGGCTGCTGCAGGTAGATTTCTACCATCAAAGTGGTTCTAGTATCTCTGTATTACATTGTAGTCACTCTAACTTAAGAGGAGACAAAGAAAAAAAAAGATTGGAGACTGATATTTTATGAAAGTTGAGATTCTTCCCCTTTGCATGATACCATCTCCCACATCAGAGAAAGCCCAATAGCCGTGGGCTTCCCATCCAGCCCTGGCTTCTAAATGGCAAAGCTGCAAACAAACTCTAAATTGGGCAATGACTTCAGGTAAAAGCAGAATTACCACACAACTGTCAAGCAGCCAATTCAAAGCAGCAAGACCTGAGGAAGAGGCTGAAAGTTTGACGGCTTTGCTGGCTTGATTGGCTGCCACAATGCCCAGGATGACCGATGACACTTTCTTGGGCAGAAGCCATCTCCTGCAGGGCCCACACCCTGAGCAGAGGATGCTCTCCTTCAGAGCAGCTGGCTCCTGCAATGGGTTGACTGCCTAGATGTTTGCTTCTTCCTTACTTCTGAAACAGGTCCTACTTGTATGGGGGGGGGCTTGGTGTGTCTCTGGTATTTATAATTACACATTTATTGAGCTTGTGCAATCCAAACTCCAGCTTCAGGCCAAAAGTTCATTGCTAGAGGGGTTCAATAAAGAATTTCCTCCTGAGAATGGAGCATTACATCACTTGCCAAGTGTGTCAGGCGGTTTTCCAGGCTCCTGTTGGGTCACACCCATTCTGACTACTCTAGAGGCTGGATACTGTACACGCCTGGCTGTATCCTTAAGCTGCACTGCGTTAATCTGTCTGTACGCTCCAGACATCAGAAAACTGAGTAAGGCTGTCATACAGCCCTTCCTGTCACAGGCCGCAGGACCCTAGAACAGCTGAAGCAAGTCAACGCATACGGACAAAATTGGGTTTCCAAGCAGCAGACAGCCAACTGTTGAATATTTTGCAGCCCTGAAGTATCAGACCATTCTTTGCAAATCTCATCACACTGGCGAATCTGTGGTGACAATAATGACATTTTTCTGATGGAATGTGTAATAATCTCAGGGACACACCGCTTATCATGCTAGAGACAGTGCATACATTATAAAAAGTGATGGTCCCTGCCTGAAAGAGCTCACAGTCTCTGTTCAGCATGACATCACGTTCCTTTCGTATCATTCCTGTAGCATCATGAAGAGATGAACACTTGATAGTGTACTATCATCTCTCACTGAAGGAAATACAAACACCCGTCCTTCCATATGCCATTGAAGGATCATTGCCTGTCTCTCCATACACAAAACTGAAGACTGAAGTTAAGAAAACAGTTCTCGTCCAGTGCTCTTATGTGATACTGCACCATGCTGCCATGCTGATTAACAGAATAATCCTAGTGCAAACAGTTAAACCGGAACTCTTACACAGGCAGTTTTAGTTTACTATGGAATCTGATACCACTGTTGGTAACAAACCAGGGGAATGAGGGTAATTTTCTTATCAATACCAAGGTTCATGAGCATATAAATGCTCTTCCTTAGCCTTTACATATTGGCTTCTCAATGACCTTACTGCATTAAGCCTTGCAATGTGATAAACAATTTTGCAGATGGGGAAACTGCAGCAAAAAGTCAGAGGCCTCTTCACTCACACAGTGAGTGAAAGCTGAAGCCAAGAAGAACTACGTGTTGCTAGTCTATAAAGTCCATTTGCTGACCACCAGGCTAAATATCTTCCACCTCAGACAGGAGCACAGCCATATGGGCTGATTATGAGAAGCAAGTTACAGGAAGACATGGATTTTAATTGAAGAACAGACTGGAGTGGAGGGATTAACGTGATTTAATGGGTCACTTGGGGAGGGGAACTGGTGAACATAAATACAATCCTATGCACGGAAATTTAACTAGCAGATAAACCAGGCCCTAACTGTAGACAGATACCTCTACTGCTGTAGATACCAGGTACCTTTTCTCCCAAGGAAACTAACAGCTCTGCGCTCAACAGCCTCAGAGCTTCTGCGCTCAAAAAGAAGCAAAGAACACACAAATGTGATTTGGGGATATACAGACAGCCCAGTCTGGTGATTTCTTTCCAAGTCAAGGCTGCCAGAATCAGCATAACCTCCCCAGCGCCAACCCCAATGCAAGAGCATCCTCAACTCCCATTGACCAGGATGGAAACTACACACGTACTAAGAACTTTGAAGTATGAGGGTCTTTGTTAAGGATTACTCCAACACACAGGCCTTGAATCAATGCAAGGATCTTGTGCCTTTCTACAGTCCCTGGAGCCAAAAGCCCAGAATAACACATTTTTTTCATTGCCCATGCTGCACAGCCTGGAGCCAGTCTGGTGTCTGGGATAATGGCCAGTGGTGTTTCCAAATGTTTTCAGGTTCTACCAGGGGTTTTGAGCTCAGCAGATCCCATGACAGGCACACATCTCCTTGTGATTTGAGACTGGCTTACTGTGCCTAAGGTGGGCAGTGCTGCCTGCCATGTCAGCCCCCTAACACAGGCCATGTCAGCCATGTCAGGCATCCATCTGTTCTAAGGAAAATGATTGCCGAAATGTTTTGTTAATCTTTAAATCTAATCACTACGGCACAGCTTAGCTGGAGAACCCCCTTAAATCCAAGGTAACATTTTCAGGGACAGACATATATGTGAACTTAGGAGAAAAATGGGCTGGAAGGAGTCTCCAAATATAAATCACATAGTTGCTGACCAATAATTGTGCCAGACCACCTTAAATGGACACTGTGCCCATCTGCTCTTCCCCTCTCCTCCCCCACCCCTCCTCCCTCAGGGTTGTAAACCATCCTGCAATATTTAAAGTAGCATTGTTCACCTCCCTTCTGAAGCCCCTGGACCATTTGAGTGGCTATATATTCTCTCTGTGCTGTTTGTTATTCCTGAGGACATGCACATTGCTGAACATACTAATAAAAATTTCATAAAAGAGGTTGCCAAAGGGATGTGTATAAGGGGATTTGTAAAGCTCCCTCACACACACACACTCACCCACTCTCCATTCACCATTAAGAAAGGGCTGCAGCAGGCGAAAGCAAGAACCTCTGTACAACAACAAAACCCGGCTCTGCTCCTGAATGGGACCAGGCAAACTTCGGTAACACAGCAAAGATCCGGATCATCCACTGATTCAATATAAGCAAACACAGAAGTGTGTTCCTTTGCAATCCCCAGCAGGTTAAGTGAAAGGCAAGGGGAATTAGGAAGAAAATGCCTGTACCAGGCATGCCAGTATAATAGTGCTGCGTGTGCATGCTGGCGTACTGCCTTCTTACTCATCCGCAGTGAGCCTGCTTGCACCTTCCCCGAGTGCAGATTAAAACAACAGGGAGGAACATTGACTAGAAATGTATTTAGGAAGAGTGCTTTCTCCCCCCCCCTTCTCTTTTTTTTGTAGCTTTAGCACTGGACTCTCGGCTCTAGAGACCGAAATCTCCAGCCCTCCGCTGCGTTCTGCACATGACGTGAGCAGGCGGGCTCCGCCACAGGCCGCCATCGCCATGGGATGGATCCGCCTGCGACGCTGGGCTCCTCTCTGGGGGGGTCTCCTGAGACTGCCAGTATCAGCCTGGTCTCTCCACGGGTTTTGAGATGGGGAAGTTTGAGACCTTCCAAGTTCATTTCCCTTAAGGTGACCAACCACGCTGAGGTGTCTGTGGCTTCTTATTGCTAACTACTTTAGTTTAGGATTGCTGATCTTTACTTTATAACGCTCATTGTCTGCAGCCTGGGACTCGGCAGAGTAGCACTGGGGCTGGTACTTGGCTCTAAGCAAACTGGTCTGCGTCCAGCAATCAGCAGATGCTGTGCTCCACCTCTGCATGACTTCAGTGTCAGAAGTCACCCACATTTTATCTGAGCTGTATCTCTGCCTCCTGGATGGAAAGCACAGTATAAATGTATGTCATTATAATAAAATACAACCAGAAAAGAAACAAAACCCCCATCAGATCTACAAATGCATGTTTTAACTGTATTAAAATAGTAGAGCATTTATAGAATTGTAAATAAATGACCTAAGGATGTCAGTGTCTTTGTTAAGTCAGACATCAGAAAATCACTGCAACACAGGTTACAGCCCTCACAGCGAGTAACAGCCCGCGTGGAATGGTTATGGCAGAGCATTCAGTTACACATTAGGGATGTTTTTCTTATAACATGTATTTACAGGCTTCATGATCTGTCTTGTAAATACATATTAAGGAAATGTAAGCAGTCAGCTTTCACTGTTGGCCCTTAAGCATTTGCCAGTTTTACCTCAGATAAACAGGGACAGTCTCACAGGATGGAGAGCTTGCTTTGTAGTTGCCACAATAGGAAATACCCAGAAAGGTCAGCAGGTATTTAAGCAAGCTTAAAGGAACCAACTGTCTTAACACATAGGAAAGAGGACTTAAGGCACAAAAAGATGGATGGCCCAGGGATGATGCCTACTCCATTCTTTGAAATACATTTGTACAGAGGCGGGCATTTGGGTGGGCTGGTGGTCAGGAGCCTGAACCTCCAAGGCTTCTTATGTAACACCAGGATGCTATTTCTGCTCAGTTTTCCACCCAAGGCTTATGCACGGATCGACTCTGTACCACAGCAAGCATTCATAATTATTACACAGGCAAACATGCACACTGTGTGAAGTGCCTTGGCCACAATTTTACTAATGTGCAAGAATATATTCACTGAGCAGAACAAATTCTTTTCCAGATTACAATCTGTATGTGCTGAATATTCCATATCCATTCACCAGCCCAGCAAGCTCCACATGTGTATATTTAAACACAAAATGTACAGATGTTCACTGTCATTTGCTTCACTGAACATAATGTCTATTTAATACATTTTGAAGGTCAAATATATTTTAATATTTTGGCAAATACCTTTGGAACCAACTTAATTAACACCACAGTTAAATTGGGCAGTAAGTTTTCCTCAAAAATGCTTACAGCGACGAGCCTGAACAATTAGCTACAGGCTTAGACCAATGTAGCTGAAGAGCTGGAGCTGGGGCGACTGTGCTCTGCCAGACCCACGCTGGCTCGCAGCAAGATCAGCGTGGGTGCCTGCGCCGCCCTCCTGGCAGCGCGCTACACAGCCAGTGACAAGGAGCAACAGCAGAAGGTCTCCAGGCAGAGCACAGCAAAAGAAGTAAAAGCTGAAAAATTTAAAAAGTGAACCAGTGAGGAAGCTCAGCAATGCTCTAAAGCTAAGGGCAGCTCATCTACAATATGTCAAGAGCATCACACAAGTATTAAGGTGAATGAAGCATTAGTGGTCCCAGGCACGGAGCCAAGAGCTGGGACTGGAAGTCAGTTGTTCTTAGAAGATACCGCCTTCATGTGAAATACATACATACAAACATATGTGCTCTTTTCATGGTATACACGTGTAACAGTGCTAATGTGCTGCTTCACTCTACGAGTGCTCAAGAAAGACACCTTTTGCACGTTTGCAGGAGTTTAAGCAGGGTTTTCATGTGAAATGTACATCTTATTTTCACACGTCAGCTCAACAGCCTGCATGACCACCAGATTGCAGGCACATGTGCACATGCATGTGTTCTTGTGAAATACTCTGGCAAGTATGCAAGGCTTTAGGAAAATGTTCTGTCAGACATTATGTTGACAGATGCAGACATAATGCCTCTTCCAACTTACAGAAACCCGTCCAGACATCATCTTTCCACACACAAAGCCAAAACTGGAGTGTTAAAAATTCAGCATTGACATCACATCCAATATTTTAATTGTTATCACTTGACCCTTTGGTCCACACTTGTTCGAGGCAGCTTCTTTTTTATTAATATCTCAGCACACTGTGTGACACAACTTCAGTGTGTCCTAATTTAATTTTAATTAGTGCCGACTTTTGCTTTCCTCACTAATGAAACAGTGCTCATTACGAAGTGTAATTGAAGACCCCTAGAGGGAGGGGTGCCTGGAGACCTCATTGTGTTGTACCCGGCATCCTGCCCAATAAAATTCCCTTCTGAATGAGAGCAGTTTTATCATTAATTCATGCTGCAGGGGGGCTAACTAGCTGCCAGCCGCTGCGTTCATACTGCTCTTCGGAAGAGCCCAAAGCCTGTTTGTTTTCTCCAAAGAAACAATTCCAATTTTCTAATGACTAAAATACTTACATCGTAAATCCTTTGCTCTTGTTGTTAAAAGTATCTTTGAACATTGGCTGTTATGAAAGTATGCCTTTTCATTAGAAGCAGACTATTCATGAACTTTTTTGTGTGTGCTTTTAATTGAACTTGAATGATACAAATATTGAGTTGTGGTTAACTCCATTTAAAAAAAAAAAAAAGAGAGAGAGAGAGAAGGAAGCATGCTCTGTTTACAGGCACTCTAAGATGACCCGGGCAATCACAGTAAGAAACAAATCAACTCAGAAGAGCAGGCCAGGCAGGTGGTTAAGCGACCACCTTTGGATGCGCACATGGACTGCTACGAGGAAAGAGGTCTGTATGCCCAGAGCACCCCCAGACTCACAGTTTCTTTGCTCCATAGGTGTGTAATCCTGGTAATTGCAGAGAAAAATTCTTCAGAGGAGCGCATGTACATTGTTTATGGCAGACTCAGGGCTTTTTGTAACTTTGGCTTTGAAAGCTTCCCCTCTCCGTTACTGGACAGAACATACAACTGCCATTGCTCTCTCTCTGAGCAATGACAGAGTATTTACAGGGATTCGTCCAGAAACAGCTGCATTTTGGAGTCACTTTCTGCTTCATTCCAAGCCAAGGCTGGAGCCTGTCAAGCCTCTACAACAGCACAGGACAGAGCAAAAGGGGGCCTCCAAGTTTATCAGAGCTATCACCATATCAAACACTGGAAACAGCAGACAACTTCTGGTGCCAGTGAGGGTCTTGAGGCTGGGCAGTCAGCACAATGTCTTGCAAGAGCTGAGGGTGCACATGCCGACAGACACACAAACCTGTCCAGGAAGGGGATACATATTTATGTACAAACTTGATCTAAATTTGCACTAAAACTTTCACTTCACCAGTACAGGATTAGGTTTTACCTTTCACGTGCTGGATTAGAGACATTTATCTAGTATCCACTCAAGTAATATTTGTGTGAAAAAGGCACCTCCTGCAAACAGGATATCTGAAAAACGTGCAGCCTTTTTGCCAGCACAGATCATAAGAAATTGCTGATTGTGATTTTCCCCAAAACCAGCAGCAAAAAGGGATACATCTTACCTAGGGCAGCAGGTACTCAAAGGTCTTTTCCCTCCCTGGCTGTAAACAACACTGCAGCTTATATTCCAATAAATATCCGAAATTACAGGAAAATGACCTCTTTTGTTTTCCAACCCTGCAATGCTTCTCAGAGCAAAGGTCTCCCAGGCAAGTCTGGGGCATACATGCTGATTTGTTACACTCCCTGCCATCCCATCCCAGGGCAAAAACTGCCAACAAAGATGACGGTTTTCCTAATTTGTGCTGCCTGAGTTGTATGCACAAGCATTCTCTAGGCTGAGACACAGCTTAATATCACTGAGAACCTGGCCAAAGTGTACAGTGTGCTCAAAACACAAAGGAAAATGGCATGTTTACACAAATCCAGTCCATCTCCCTAACCTCAAATTAATGACTCTTCATTAACTTCCCTGAGATGACCCTGTATAAAGGGGCAGCAGAATAAAAGATCCATGGACAATCGTGCATTCTACATTTGCAGTGTAGTTTGGAAGCTGAACCACAATTTAATTGCATCTCATAACAGAAAAATCTCTCTGTTCCTGGGTCCATTATAAGCTTGGGCTTTGGTGATCAGAAAGTTGGGGAAGACCCAGGGAAGGGATTTTGCCTACTGACTCACAGCACCCACCATGAGCAAAATACTATTCACAGAATCACAGAATCACAGAATAGTAGGGGTTGGAAGGGACCTCTGTGGGTCATCTAGTCCAACCCCCCCGCCGAAGCAGGGTCACCTACAGCAGGCTGCACAGG
>Ga0065711_1033910_pt1 | contig 24603 bp, 10 predicted proteins | sample Hoacrofraction12_FD_59098 | JGI IMG/M metagenome (GOLD analysis project Ga0065711, IMG submission 59098) | Hoatzin crop microbial communities from Cojedes, Venezuela - Epithelial fraction 12 v2 (version 2) | ecosystem: Host-associated > Birds > Digestive system > Esophagus > Crop | place...
TTTTTTTTTTTTTTTTTTTTAACTGATGTGTGATAATTGTTTACTTCAGTCTTATTGATGCTGCTTAGGTAACTTGCATCTGGCTGTTCTTTGACAGGAAACACTGTTCCATCCCAGGTACTGAGAGGGAGACTCAGTGAATTGGAAACTGAAATAGAGAGATTCAGAGCTGAAAACACAGCTCTAACTAAACTCCGTGAAGAAAGAGAGTGTGCCTTGGCAAATATCAGGTAACTTTTAATGGAAACATTTTGGTGCATTCACTTACGTAGTATGTTCCAGACTATCATAATGTCCAGTTACCAACAGCACAGGTAAATAATTGGTGTTTCCATTACAGTGGAAACATAGGTCAAGAAACTTGTTGTTGCTGTATGTATATATTAAACTGTAATTATTACACAGATCATAATATTAAGAACCCCTGTCAGTTTAATATGATATACTTAAAGACTATACTTGGGCGAATTTATATACTTTTGTTCTGAGTGACAACAGTTCTAAATTAGCCTTGCAAAACTGATCTTCATGCTGACATGATTGATGCTCTCCCTTTGGGTTGCAGAGTAGTTTCATTTGAACTGGAGGACTTATAAGTGAGATACGGAGCAGACAATTATCTCTAGTGACTTAAATGTGGCACACCTATTCCTACCAAAGTCACTTTTGTTTTGTTTGGAAACAGCATCACATTGTAGGCTAATGTTTAATTTGTGACCTCCTTAAATAAGTAATATAATTTATAGGTAAGTCTTCCTCAGGGTAACAGTTGCTGGGTTGGAATCAATGACCACAAAATTCAGAGTCTTTGTTTTCTTCCTTAAAATCCAGATTTGAAGTAGCTTTGGGCTAAAACAACAACTTTGTTTCATAATTACAGGAAAGAAATTGCAGACTTTCAACAGCAGAAAGCCCAAGAACTGGCTGAAATAGAAGAATATAAAAAAAAGGAAATTAAAAAACTACAAAAGGAGCGTAAAGTTTTTGAAAAATATACCACAGAAGCTAGAGCAATTCCAGATAAAAAAGAACGTGATGAAATTCAGGTATGAAAATGTTATTCTTCTAGTCCACTGTAATTAAGTTGTAAGTTTTTATTCATGGTAGTGGATCAAAGTGGAAACTAGAACTGTACTTGAGTTTTATTCTGTCTGTAACTGTTGTACAGTAAATGTAGTAATCTTCCACAACTTTCAAAGTTATATTTTGTTATTACTTGTAGGTCTTTAGGTATCAGAGATGTAAGAAACAAGATCTGTTTGCTCCTTTATTGTCAGTATGTGTGGTACATGAGATGTACAGACAAGTTGTATTAAACTCCAGTGACTGAAGCTGAGTTTATAAAGTTGGTAAAATAAATAATAACTCTTCCAGGAAAGAAAACTTCTGCCTTTCACTCTCTGCCCCATTAAGCTGATCTTATTTTTTTGCCACTCTTGTGCATTTTTTGTGTGCTTGTATTTCTATTAGAACATTAAAATCTTTTAATATATTAAAAATGAAAGCTCTTTTATAAACATGTATTTTCCTAAGTCTTTAAAACAGCAGATTGTAGAGTTACAGGAAGATTTAAAACGAAAAGAAGCGAAATGGTCAACAACCCATCGACGCCTGAAAGATCAAATAGAAGCTTTAGTAAATGAGAATACGGAGCTAAAAGAGGAAGTCAAAATTATGGAGAGGTTTCGTCTAGAAGCCTGGAAGAAAGTAGAAGCTGCTGGAAGCAAGAAGAAAATAGAAAATTCTGGGATAACTCTAAAAAGAGCAGAATCTGTAAGTTATTAATCTTGGTGTTTTAAATTAATCTGTGTGAATACTCTGAGTTTTGGATCATAAACCTGGAATCCAATAGCTACAACCTAGATGTTTACTTTTAGTTTACTGATCTTGAGACTCCAGTCGTGGTGGCAGACACATATTTTTGTTAATGTCACATTGTCTCCAAATGTGAATGTTCACAATGCGCAGCATCCATTCTGTTGAGGAACTAATCTTAGAAATTAAAAATTAAGCAATTATAAGAGAAAAATCTTAGATCGGATCTAACCTGTGAACCTCCGCACCTTCAGGATCAGCCAGGCAAACCAGGCAGTTCACGACTGTCTAAAGCAGTTACATTTATAAAGCAGTTATAGTTAGTGTTGAAACTGTAACTATTATTCTGGATTGCTTGCACCAAATTAACATTCTCTGTTGTTGGTAGCCAGTCCCAAAGTATAGCTTGGGCTATGTCACACAAGCCCTTCTGCTGACTATATCTCAAAAATGTCTAGTTGTGAAGAAAACTTCTAGTAAATTTCATGTCATGGTGTATAAATTTTGTTGCTGATGTATAAACAGTTATGAATGAATGTCATGTAAACCACAAATAACTTCCTTTCTTTTAGTGCCTACCAAATAGAGGCCCAAAAAGTCAAACTGCATCTTTGCTTCCTCCGGTACAGAAGTGCAGCAAGATAAATGGCAAAAGTTATTCACAGGCAAAAGGTATGTTTGTCTAATCAGAAAATTCTGTTACTCTTTAAAAGAAAATTAATCTGAATTTTTGCTTTTATTAAAGAGTGCATTACCATATCAAAAGTAGACAGAGAATAGTCGTAATGGACTTGAGCACATGGATAAATACCTCCCAGGGTAAGATTCTGGAGAAAGCTGTGATGAGACCATTCTGTTCTTCATGGTTGGTGCTCTGGAGCATACCAGAAGCTGCATTCTGTAATCCAAAATGGCACTCGTTGGTGTTCCCCAAGCTGTAGATGTCTATTAGATGGCTGTGGTGATAGCATTGGAACTGCCGTGTCTCCTCAGAACTTTCTGTTACCGGGATCTGTAATCATACTAGCAATGTTGTAGCGGGGGTGTTCCTTGTTCAGAGTTAGGAGTGAATGCTGTTGGCAGCTATACCCCTTCCTAATGAATAATCCCGTATGGGAAGTAACTGGAGGGTACTTTTCTGACACCTCTGACAGCTCAAGCTGTCGTCATGTTATCTGTTAAGAGGAGCATGTTCCAGAACTGAAGCCCTTGCTGGTTTTATTTTGGTAGTCTTTCTGGCCTGCTAGGAAAGACATGGGAAAAGTCTGCTACTCTATTCCTGTTAAAAGGTTATATTAGTCGTCTATTATTCATTATAAGCATGACTAATAATGTTGTCTAGATCCCTAGGGGTGCATGTGGAAAATTCCTTTGTAAATCTACAGTGATGAAATAGGAGAGAAAGTGCAGGTGTTATACCTGTTGCAGTGATTCTTCAGTTGTGGCTTTGTGCTGACACATGAAGCAATGACATACCTGAGCCAGCTGGCTTATGCTGGTTCTTTTAATAAGAATTGTAGGTGTCCTGTACAGCTTGACCTCATATATAACACTAAGCTGTCCAAATTAACTGTATTACATGTGTCTCAGTAGGAAAACTTGCTACAACACCTGCATCAGGACCCGCTAGTGACAGAAGCAACTCTGAAGCAATGACAGCACTAGAAGATCCTTCTAGGACTTCTATGGTAGTAAGTCCTGTGTGTTGATTTGTTTTTTGTTTTGTTTTTTTTTTAAGGGGGAGGAAAAAGCCTAAAGTAAAAGATAGTTACTTGTGCTTAGATGAGTCATCTGGAGGGTGATTGGTCAAGCTGTTGACTCACCTTATGTTCTTCAACTGCGATTTTATTGTCATAGCAGAAAATGGCTATGTAGTAGTCCATGCAGACTGTTTTACCTGTGTCTAGTAGTTGCAACACTCTGGCTGAGGAAAGAAAATTAATCTCCTCCTTCCTTGAATTTCAAAAAATGTTTTACCTTTTGAGAGAGGGGAAAAAGATGGATGTTTATATGCTCCATGTAGGGTAACCATGCAAGAATCTTTTAAATAGTTGAATCAATTCTTGCATTAATTGCTGTGGATAGAATTCAGGCTTTATGAAACTTTATCAGTTGTTTCATTACCTTGACATGGATGACTTAAGGCAGTTGAACACCATGCTACAACACACCACTGAACTCCACATCCAGACTACAGCTGACCACAGACAACCAATTATTGCTGAGTCTCAGTGTCTTACCGCTTTAATTATACTAGGAGTTGCATACAACCCACATTATGTTTATGTCTTCCTTCCCTGATGCTCCTTGTTTCCTAAAATACCTGTCAACCTAAGGAAAAAAAATTGTATAAAGACAATGGTCAACTTGAGTTTATGCTTATTGTTGTCACTTCAGGACACCTCTTCTAATGAAGCTCATGTGTCACTAGCCTCTGGACAGGCATATACAGACTGTGACGAGGTACAAAGAGAAACTGCTTATCCTGATGGAAAGGTAAAATGAGCTCTGCACTCTGAAATTCCACAAGACAGCTGTTGTGAAAGAGGAATGAGTGTGATGGCTCAATACTGACCTCTCTGTAATGTATTCATTAGGTTGAAAAGGTCTTGAAAAATGGCTGTCACCTCATATTTTTCCCCAATGGGACATGCAAAAAAGTGGGTTCTGATGGGAAGACGTTAACTATAACCTTCTTCAATGGGGATGTGAAGCAGGTTATGCCTGATCAAACAGTCGTATGTATCCTGCATCTTCTGCATTTTTCTATAAATATTTATGCACATCTAAAATTTCTCACTAGTCATGTTAAATCTGAACTGTTTTCTCCAGATTTATTATTATGCCGATGCTAAGACTACACATACTACATACTCTGATGGCTTAGAGGTCTTGCAGTTTTCAAATGGACAAATAGGTAAAGAAATCATCCAGCCCAACAAACTCAAAATTGCTGCCCGTATCTATACCTGTATTTATGTAATAATAAGCATACTGTCTCAAAATATATTTCAGAGAAGCATTATCCTGATGGCAAGAAAGAAATTACCTTCCCTGATCAAACTATTAAAAACTTATTCACGGATGGGCAAGAAGAAAGTATCTTTCCAGATGGTACTATTGTTCGTATTCAGCGGTAAGCATTACCTTTTTAGGCGCCCTAGCCTGTTGACAGGAAAGGGGCAGTTAGGGCTCACTGGTAGAGGCTGTATGTGGTGACAGATCTATTTCTAGATTTGAATATACTGTACTGTGAACATGTAGTTACTGTTTGGTTTTTTTTTTTTTTTGTAGCTTGGAGGAGACATAAAGACTGAGTGCCTGTGTGTATTTTCTCATACCCTAACCTGAGAGGTTTTCTGATTTGTGCATAATTCTAGAGAACATGTGAGAACATAGTTGATGTAGCAAGCAGGTCTGACAGCTGATAACTGATAGGACTCAAAACATTAAGTTTTAAACTTTGGAATGTTGCAGCAATAGCTTTAGTGCAGAGAAAGCGTGGTAGAGGCTCTCAGGTACAAAGAAGTCACGTCAGTTTTGCAGAAACAGGTTTTTGACTACCAGCCAGCTGGGATGATATTTAACAACACAGGCTTTTCACAAATACTGTGTTTTTGAAGTTCTTCCTTCATTTAGGCTTGTGTATTTAATGCTTTTTCTGAGATTAAGCTTAAGCCTATGTACAGTTCTGACATTGATTTTTTTTTTTTAATACTTATATACATTTATTTAATACAGAGATGGAAGCAAAACTATAGAGTTCAATAATGGCCAGAGAGAACTACACACATCACAGTTCAAGAGACGGGAGTATCCAGATGGTACTGTCAAGACTGTTTACATGAATGGACAGCAGGAAACAAAGTATGTCTCTGGCAGAGTAAGAGTAAAAGACAAGGATGGTAATATTATCATGGACACTAAGTTGTAGGTAATGTCAAAACTATTGGAATTGTTAGCACATAATCAAAAATAATGTACATTCCTGTAAACAAGAAAAGAAACCCCTTTAAGTTTGTTGTGTATATACTGTTTATAGTTTTCCTGAAATAAATTTATTTTTCAGTTGGTGTTAATACATCAGAGCTTTTTCTGATTTTTTTTTTCCCATTTCTACTTCTGTGTAGCAGTTTATTCAGTATTCTGTCATGTGTAGTTTAAAGGGTGGTGTTTTATTTTTAAATCCTCAGCTGTCAGTAAAAATTCATCAAACAGCTGCAGATTACATTATTTTAGACATCTAAGAAGAAAGACTCTTTAATCCAAAGTGAAGAGTTGAGCTGTTGGAACTCCCCCTGTGGTGAAATACAGCAGGTAGATAGATTCAAAGAGTCTGGTTATCAGTTCACTTACCGCTTGACTTAAGAATAAAGAAATGGCAGTATTACTTTCCAGTTAGCCTTAGGCTATTCTTCCCTCATGATCTTATTTTCAATTCGTCTCACAGTTAGGAGGCAACAGCATTAGCAGACCTCAAAGTCTGGTTCTGTAAACTGCTCTTCTATATTCATAAGGCTAGGGACAAGTTAATTCTCCACACGACACAGAGACGTGGAGGGAAACACCAGAAATGAACTAAGGTCATCTCATCCAATTCTTCCACCTAACAGGCATTTTTAAGCTGATTTCTCTTCTACAATTCTGCAGTATCTGCAAGCAACAATCTACTCTTCATTGTAGTAGGTGCTGAAAAATTTCATTCTCTTGCACAGCAGAAGGTACTCACTGTGTGGTGTTGGGTTGATAGTTGGGCTTGATGATCTTAGAGGTCTTTTCCAACCTATGATTCTATGATTTGCAACAGCATATACCATGTCTGATTAATACCAGAATATGTACTAAAACTGTGAAAGGATCCTTCCACAGCTAGTATAGACAGGCAAGCTACCCTTGCAGCACAGCTGAGTAATAGGACTGAGGTCATGCTTTTGTGTGATCTTGGGGAAAATAAGGGTATGTGTGTATGTGCACAAACATGGGCACAAACTGAAACACAGGAGCTTCCCTCTAAACATCAAGAAACACTTTTTTACTGTGAGGGTAAACTGGTTGCCCAGAGAGGTTGTGGATTCTTTGTCATGCGTGTTTTTTCCTTGCTAATCCAGAAAAAATATCCAAAGAAACCTTACATGCTATAGCAGTAAAGGAAATCAAGATTTCAGATGAATGCTGAGCAAGCTCCTGTTTATTCCAAGACTTTCACATGAACAGTGCAGCTCCAGGAGTAGGAAGGAGGTGCAAGGACACCCAAAACACATCATCTCATCGTGAGTGAAAACAGAAACCACAGCAGCAACACAAACATGTTCCAGAACAGATAGTAACAGTCCCCCACCCCCAACTGTTCACTCCTGATTCCAGACTCTGGTACTCAAGAAGTCTGTCACCAAATATGTCTGAAACATAAACAAGAGTTACATCACAGTAATAAAACTATCATCTTCCCTCCAACTCTTCTGACAAGACACTAGAACAAGTCTTCCCATCATCAGCTTTTTACCTATTTTCTGCTACACATTCATTCCATCTATTCTTATGAAAAGGCTATCACAGAACAATGCTTAAGGCTCTAAGGTCAAGAGATTGAGATATGAATATATAGTTCCACTGCTTCAACATTCGAAAGTGTTGGGAACACTGTCTATCTATAAACATCACTTAGAGAAACACCTATTAAATGGGAGGGAAAACGACTACTTAGCAGAGTTGGGCAAGAAATTTGAAAATCCAAGTCTCCAGTATTCTCTGTAGACAACGCATACTGCAAACTTTTAATTTAAATACTCCATGTTTGACTAGATGTATGGACATCCATATGTTATCATGGATCTGTCTGAGAACAACTGGCACGGGACACTGAGATCAAATGCTGAAAACGAAGAAAAACAATTAATTTTGATTGTCTGGGCAGAGTGCACTGCCACACATGAAGTTACCTTCTTCAGTTACTAGCAGCAAAAACTCTGTTATATTGCTTTAGGGCTCTTTGTTTCAGTACCCGTTAATCTTTAAAGCTATATTGTGGGTTTCAGTAATGTGTATGTAAAGAAATTAAATTTTTTTAAGAACATTTTATTAAATAGTGGAAGTGTGGACAGAAGGGATTTTTTTTAAAACAAGTAAATTCTAGTTGTCAACATTACTGACAGTTTAGACTTTGCTTAAGACTTCTGAAAGTTTTGCAACAGTATGAATTTGTAGTTCATGTTCACTGTACTTACATGTCACTCATCCAAATCTGCAAGTCCCATTTCTATCAGTTTCATATGAACCAGACTTTTGTCATCTTCATATAAATAAATAATGACTTCTGGTGAAAGAGCCTGAAAACCAGAAGTTAACAGAGTTTTGACAATAACAGATTTAAATCTCAAGCTAACCAATAGTGAAAGTTATTTTCCTGGCTATACTCACTGCCTAAAAACTATGAATATACAAAAAATATTTGTTATAAAGTGAGTGAAACTGGTTTTAAAATAACAGGATTGCTCACAAACTTTTTGTTTGAAGCATTAAGAGCACTGTGTGATTTTCTCTCTTCATCAGCATTCTTTCATGGCAAATGATTCATAATTTTAAATTATGAGGGTTCACAGTAAAACAAATAGAAAGCAGACTGAGTGCTACTAAGAATTTTAAGCTGAGCAAGAACTAGGAGAAAAAAAAGAAAGTGTTTCTCACAAGTACGGAGGCATGGAGCTGTTTTCCTTCAACGCACTCAGTCATAGCCCACAATGCTTCCACACTCCATTCTGGGGAACAAGGAATTCTTGTCATGTTTTTGTCATATAGAGCAGGTTTAAATCCAGCCAACACAGCTCGCACTGCCTGAACAGGATACTTCAGCAGATGATAAGGTATGTGACGCAATCTAGAACAAAAACGAGAAATGTTTGCCTGCAACAATCCACCTGTCAAACTAAACTGTCAGTATGGACATAAGGATAGCTTAATGGTTCATGCAGCAGATTTACGGTGTGGAAACTGGAATCAGAGTCCCTGTTCTGCAATAATATACAGTGTCAGACCAAACAATTCAGCAGGAAGGGCTAGGCCTTCTGAAGACTTCAGCACAGCAACTATCAAGAAGCAGGCCAGTATCATACAGACCCCTTAGCCCACCACGCACACCGGCTCCCCGTTACAATGCCTGGGAGGAATCTCAAGTGCCCAATGCAGTTTTGAGCACAGGAACACAAGGGCAAGTCATCGCAATGCAGGCTCCAAATCTGGTGTGTCTGGAAAAATAACACAGACCTTTGTGGTCCAAAGTGCTTCATGCCTGGATGTGCTCTAGACACACGACTGGAAAGAGGTACCTTAGTTTTATATTATCATCTCCCCATTCTTCTGTCTTTCTATCCCAGAAGCAAGGGAGTGGGGAAGCAGAGCAGGAAGTGCAATCCTGAAATAAAATGCACACTCTCTCCCCCGTGACCCTAGTAGTCCATGAAGCAGGAAATCTGTTCAAATCCCCTTTGCAACTCATCTTCAGCAAGGACCTGTAGATTCCTCAATGAGCTCAAGAGCATGTCAGCGTGATTAAGCAATATATATGAAGTGAAAGTGCTTCAAGAGAGAAAATTCAGACAAGCTTAGGGGACCCTAAAAGCCTAGGGTGTTTGAGACAGTTAGCTGCGATCTCTGTGTCAGCACAGGAGCAGTTGCTAGAGCGGCTCAGCACCAGGCAGAACAGGGATCTGAACAGTGATCTGAACTTCCAATTTCCACACAAGCAGCATGGGGTATGTCGCACTCGGATACTCCCGTATCTTATTCCCCAGCTGTCTTTTATGGAGATTTCAGTCACACAGGATAAGAGGATTTGTTTGTACACCTGGAGGGTGCAGTCTCTGTTTTGTGTAAGCTTCTTGGGTGCAAATGCAGATTATAAACTTGAGCCTACTTCACAGGTTAAGTAACCTGAAGATAACAGAGAAATGTGGTAGTATAATAATGGGCTTCTCAGACCAAGCTGAGAAAGAGAAGGAGGTGCACAACCCCATACCACGCAGACAAAAATTATTTAGCCAGCCAACCAACTTTCTCTCCAATTGAAATCTAATGCTAAATTATTCTAAATATGTAATCTATAAAAATAGTAACAAATGTAAAAATACATACACTTTTTATAAGTACGTATTTTGTAACACAAGTGTATACATACATACACACATTTTACATGCGTTTTTTTCATCTGTATTTACCTGCTTGTTGGGACAACTAAAAAACTACCATAGTCAACGAACTGAACCAGGATCTTAACGGGGTGAAATTCTTCAACAGAGAGGAGCTTTGCTCTGTACCATAAACCATCCTGGTATTCTACAAGGCAAGGCATTTCTGTAAAAAGAAAAAAAAAAAACACCACCACCCCAAAATACATTCACAGTGCAGTACAAACTAACTGAACTTGAAAATACTTTTTACTTCGTGACCAAGATTAAGATTTTTTTCTTCCCTCTCTAATTCATGCTACTCTGTTGTTCTATGCATCCTCTCTGAACTCCAATTCACAATCATCAGTATGCAAAGTCAAGTTTCTCTACCTCACATAGCAATGATGAGAATTAACAGAAAATTGCTTGGTAAAGATAGTGATCCAAACTGTTTAACGTTTAAACTTTTCAACTTTGACTCATGTGCACATTTCAGTTAGTAAACAGATTAATCTGTAAGAGAACAGACAATAGTCTGGAGGACACAAGGCAGACACTGCCTAAAATCTCAATCAGAATTCTACTAGTTGACAGAACCAAGTACTTGCAATAACTGGTTTCTTCACAAAGTTCTAGACCCACATACTTTATGTTATTTTAGGCCCAACAGCAGTGGACAAGAGAAATAAAGCCCATCTTTTGCTCAAACTGAGAAATCCAGAATTAAAGTGATGCTCTTTAGGGCACATAATTTCTAACTCTTGCTAACATGACTTTCTGCGCATAACTTGTGCCTTTTGAATATTTAATAGCAAGATTTTCACACTTACAGCTTCAGTGACAGTCACCTTAAGGGAAAAGTTTTATTTTTGCCATATGCAACTGAACTCAGTTCATCACCTTAACAGGTGTCAGAAGTCTGAGTTCTTTCTGTCATTTTCCAGTGTAGCAGAACAACACAGACGTCTCAATTTCATGAAAAGTAAAAACATGATTATAGAATAGAAGAATCATTTAGGTTGGAAAAGACCTTTAAGACCACCAAGTCCAACCGTAAACCTAACACTGCCAATTCCACCACTAAGCCATGTTGCTAAGCACCACCTCTACAGGCCTTTTAAATACCTCCAGGGACGGTCACTCAACCACCTCCCTGGGCAGCCTGTTCCAATGCCTGACAACTCTTTCAGTGAGGAAATCTTTCCTAATATCCAATCTAAACCTCCCCTGGCACAACTTGCGGCCGTTTCCTCTCATCCTGTCACTTCTTACTTGGGAGAACAGACTGACCCTCACCTTGCTACAACCTCCTTTCAGGTAGTTGTAGAGAGCAATGAGGTCTCCCCTGAGCCTCCTTTTTTTTTTTACACTTCTGATTATAGTGTATATGATTATAATGTAGTGTTACTCCTTACTCTCCAAGTTTTATTTAAAGATACAGAGAAATATAATTATTCCTATTCTTCAGAAATAATTTCAGGCTTTGTACATCCACATTAAACAACAGGGAAAATAAACACCCTAATATACCTTTTTGGAAGTGTGTTAGAAGAGGAAGAGACTCCACACTTTCATTGCACCATTTCAGGGCTTCATCAAGGCTCTCCAACTTTGAGTCACAGTTGGCATCTCCCTCTGTGCTAGACTGCTTCATAAGGTTCTTGGAAGGATCAACACAAATATATACCTAGCCAAAGAAAAGGCTCTCACATTACAACTTTTGCAGATGACTTAGAACCTCCAAATTCCATCAGTGATCAAGGATTATTAGAAGATTACTTGCTCCCATCTTTGAAAGGTTCAGCATGTCCTTGCTCCCTTTTCTTCTTTCCTCAATTTATGAATAATTTCATATCGACGCAAAATTTTCTCCAAAGGCAGAAGAGAGTCATCATTTATTCACATTGTATTTCAATGTTAAAATACAGAATGAACAGAACACATACAGTAGCAAATACACCCATATAAGATTTCACAGCTGTATTCTTAAGATTCCTTCTTCCTGCTACATGGTAAATAATCTCATTTCATAATATCAAACCAAAGATTAATTTTGAAGTTACTGAAAGAACTTTTGAAATGATGTTTTGTTTGCTATGCAAAGACATTCCATTCACACAATTTACAACTGGATTATCAGTATAATGCTGTAGGTCAAGGAAACAAAAGTTTAAACAACAGGCACAGGCGAATTAAAATGTACGTAACAGCTTCTAACTGAAATGCCTTTATTTAAAAAACATACAGAGCCATTTCAGAACATTACGCTACGTTACTGACAGTCCAAACAAATTAACCAGTGGGTTATTATTTTTTCTAAACTCAGCAATATATTTCACTAGTCAGGACGAAAATTAATTTTCATTTTCCAATTTTTACACAATATAATCAAGCCACAACCCCATCATGCAAATGTTTCTTAAATCTACAGGAGTCCAGAGCAGGCTCTGGTGTCAACGATTATATACCACGTTCAAAAGCAAGAGTTCAAATAATTTGCACAAAATGAAGCAAAAAGTATTCATTATAATGTTTCTCCTGTAAGCGGAAACAGAATACACTATCTAAGAGAACCCCTCTTCTAAGATACCAGAACACTTCCATCTTGTATTTAGTTAAAACAGTTGTATATGTACACTATACAACCTTTTTTTGAAGATGTGTATACTCAAGTGAATTAGCGGGGTGAATTTATATTCGACCATGAAGCTGAATTTAAAGCAATCACTTCAGTACTATAAACTCTGGTATTTGGTTTACAGATTTAGCAAAACAATGAACACAAGCACTTCAGTGTAAATGAATCCAGTTAGATGATGTTAGATTTTGTAACATGATCAGCTTCTCACTGCTTCCTGTTCCCTTTTTTCATCATTCAACATTCAAAGTCCACATATGAATCTTTTATTTTATCAATGAACATCATATTCTGCTTTTTGCCTGGGACACTACTAGAGTGAAGCTGTGTGGGTTTACACAAAAATAAATTATCAATCATGGACCAAAGACAGTAAAATACAACTGTAACAGCCACAAAATCTTCACGTTAATGTATAACATTTCAGTAATTTAATTTTTGGAGCATAAAGAAGAGAGAAATCATTACTGTTCTGCCAAGTTAAAATCCAATGGCCTATTTTATTATCATACAAGGTAAGTACCAGACTGCAGTATTGTAATTCTTGAAGGAAAATGGTCAGTATTTATTTCTCTGCCCCCACCCAAGAGGGTATTTCACATTAAAGTTAATTCAGATAGTTGCACTGCACAACTACCTGTTTCAGTAACTCAGTAGCATTTTTCAACCTTACTATTAATTTTTTGTACTATCTAAAATCATTAGCCACAATTTCCTTTTTATCAGCATGATGAGACCACAACATTTCCTGTCTGCAACATATATGAGATGTTTACAAAACATACCTCCTTAGGGGACACCAAATGGGTAACTCTGACAGGAAAGGTATCTCCTGGAACAGGTAGTGGTGGCAACAAGTATGACGACAAAGCAGGAAAGTCTCCTTCAAGTAGCTCCTAGACCAAAACAGACTTTACTCAAGCACCATATTTAGTAACAAAATGCAAACTAGCTCTGCTATGATTTCTGGTTCAAAGGAGTTATCTAATAATGTAAACAGTGTGTCCTTGATGAAAAAAAAATTAATCAACATTTCCTTTCAACCATTATTAGATTTTTCAGAAAGTTTCAGCTAAAAGGTAACACAACAGAACTAGTTAATTAACACTTTTAAAATATAAATATATTTGAAACGGTCCTAACATACTGATTTGCTAACTTGATTGCCATTAATTCAAAAATGCATTAAATACGGAATTCCCTTCAAAAAGAGAAAATATTTAGAAAGAAAAACTGAAATAATAGCAATTAATTTGCACAGATTAACCTGAATGTCATGCCCAATGTTACTACAGTTTGCCAAAGCAAGTTATGCCTTAAGAGAAAGGCAAAGGATAATTTAACTCCTTAGCCACCAGAATTATCACTCCTTCAAAAAGCTAACAGAGTTTGCAATGTACAAATACATATTTTCTCAGTAGCATAGCATGCTCCAGTGTGCCATGTTCTAGAAACATGTATTTTACAATTTCAGTTCTACAGCCATCAACTCATTTGGTTCACAACAAAAGAAAGCTTGGTGCATTAAATTATGCCATCTTAAAGATGTACAGCATACAGCTCAGCTGCATCATAGGTCACAAATACATCTCCTATTCTCTCTTGTACTTTATTATGACACATAACAAAAGGTACAATTGCTCTAAAATACATTGTATTTTTACACATTTACTTTATGAAGAGTTTTCATTATGCCCACAACAAAAAGAAATGGTCTGTAGTCAACTGCTGTAGAAAAAGTAATTCTAAAAATTTGTTAGTTAAGCCTGAGCTCAGAATGAAGAGATTAAAAACTTGTCTGTCAAATGAAGCAAGGTCATAGTCTCTCCATGCCTAAATATATGAGCACAAGGCAACATCTGGCTACTCAGCAGCGAAACAAACAAAAACAAACAAACCAACCCCATCTTCCAAAAAGCCAAATCAAAAACTACCACAGTATAATGGTCTTACATACACAGGTTAGCATGCAAGTGAGTGTGTATAAACACACATATATGTACACATACACCTAGAATGGGATTCACTGCTCTAAGATCACCACTCTTGTTGGAAAGAAAAATACATTGGCAGGCTTAAACAGAATTATGAGAAAAACACAACAACCAAGCCTTAGTAATTTAAATAAACCTGATCCTCAGATTTCAAGAAAAAAAATTAAATACAGAGAAATTATTTATCTCATTTTTTTGTGTTAAGACAATGAATTTTGGTGAAAATTTCAACACCAGATGAATATCCCAGACACCTGGAATGAAGAACCTTGCTAACTCCCTTGGATATCATTAGGTTTATGCTGAAACACTTTATTAAAATTACTTTTGAATATTTCCATCCTTGGATACGCTTCTACGATTAACTAATCCCGTCAAGTGATAAAAATACTACTCTATTCCCATCCTTTTAAAGTTTTAGAGGAACACAAAAACTAATTTGACTTTATACAGAAATGCAAAAATCTCTTTTCATTAAGGAGTCCAAGAACAAATTCTAGGCAATCTACTATTCCATACAATCTTACCAACACGTATCTACACTTTTCACACTACAGAGCTGTTGTGTGGGGCAAAACCACAACAGCTGTGTACTTATTCTTACTGCTGTTTACATCACAAAACTGTACAGAAATATAAAAAGAAAAATGTATATAAAAAGAAGTAACAAATCACCAAAGGTCACCACAAGCAACTGAGTAATCGTTTCCATGTCAGAATAATAACAGCAAGAGACACACACACAAAAATCTCACCAGCTCTCGTATATCCTCACAATCTTCAGCAACACAGTACTTCTGGTATGCCATGAAGGAAGAAAGCGACATTCCACCAAAATACAAGTTGATGGACAATTTGCCCCATGGGTTATCTGGTAATTCCTACTTACACAAGACAAAATGAGATTGTCACAGTAATAGCATGACTGAGGTTTTAGAAATAGCGACCAGGAAATTCACACCTGTCATTTCCTATATGCACTATACTCACTCAAAGATGCAAACCCAGTACCAATGGCTAGGAACATCAGTTATGACACAAATAGAAATGTATCTCTTTGGAATGGCAGCACTGACTACTCCGTGTGACACTGAAACATTATCCCATGTTTGCTCACTTAACAGCAAACCCTTCTCTTTCACAATTTATCATTAGAAATTAAACCATCTGAAATTGCAGGTTTTCAGAAAGACAGATTGTTTCCCTATAACATTAATATATTAATTTAAGCCTGTCCATACTTAATTATGCCAAACTGTAATCGCTTAAAATTGATTTTAGAAGAATTTATGCTGTTGGTAAGTAAACTGCTTGTCAGAATGACACCACAGAATACAACAGGACCAAAAATATTAATACCTCTAAAGGACAAATTTAAGGCCTGAAACTATGATAAAGGTAAAGCCATAGGAGAAATAACTTTAGCTTTGGATTTTGTTTTGTTTAAGAAATAAATTTACTGCTATACCCCTTCAACTATTATTCTTCATGCGAGTTAAAGGGGAAAAAAAAAAAGAGAACAAAAAGCAAGCCTCACTCCACATCTATGAATAAATTAAGCTACCTGAACATGTATTTCAACCTCTTCATTTGTCAGTAGTTCTTGAAGGCAATCTACTGCATCCTGCTGCCAAACATTTCCAACCTATTTCGTGAAAAGAAACCTACACACATGAAAATGCTGACAAGTAATGCTCTTACTCTTCGTAACATAGTAATACGTGCCTATTATTGAAAAACGTATTTGAAAACACGTATCATTAGTTTGATTTGTCTACAACAGTTTAAACATGATCTGCTATTTCATACACTAGAATTTACTGTGTGACAAAGCCAATCAGCAATTTTCAGATCTTGATGTGGCTTAGAGATGCTACTTGCCAAGTCTAACCTTTACTAAATACCTAACAATGTATGTGTGCACAATTATTCAAAGCATAACCCAAAGATACAGAATTGCACTCAAAGAGAATATAACAGACAACAGAGAACACAGGATACTTTAAATACTTCTTTTATTCCCTGCAATATCTGTTTGCCTCCCAACCCGCAGGCTTATAAGCCTGCCTGTCTTAATCTATCAGTTGAACTGCTTCCAGCAATAAAAAGGTTTTCTTTAAAAATAAATTTAGAAGTAAGCTAGTCATTTCAGTAATTCACATTTACTAAATGCACTATTCAAATCTGAGTAAGATGTGATATATGAAGACATTTACATATCAATTACTTACTAACAAAACCCCCTAGAATAATTCACTTGTGTTACTTTAGCGTAACAGATTGTTTCCCACACAGCTAAGTTCAGAATGATAGAAACACTTTTGCAGGACCTGAAGATTTGCAATTTTCTAGCCATTTTGCATTAAGAAATCCAGGCCTTATTTCTTGCTGCTGCTATTCAAAATGAACTACCACTCCAGAGTATCATCCTGCCAACTACTGCAGTGTCCTGTCTCACAAAGACTTAATTCCAATGACAGCTGCTTTTGAAGCATGGTCATTTCATAAAGCAACCTGGAATTTCCTGACAAAAGGCTGCCTTGCTGAAGAAATGACCTTCATCAGCTATTCTCAGAATCCTCATAGTGAAGAAAAAATACCAGCAATTAGTTTCAACATTTGTATGACTAAACAGTGTATCAATTTGAGTAACTACCTACTAAACCATCTTCAAATTTACGATTACTCACTGGTATTGTCTTGTAGAGCTGACATGGTATGCAAAGTGGAGGAATACCAGTATACAATGTAGTTGGATACAGATCACACCGAGGAATCCCCTCTATGCAGCCATGGTCTATGTACTGTACCTGTATGAAAAGAAAAGCTTTCCTGAAATAATTCCTGTTTTCTAAGTCAAGTTTAGTAAGAGAAAGCATTCATTTACAGCATTCACTTTTCTGGAGGATAAAACAATGGTTTACTGGTAAGTAGGTGATGTGACAACCTGGAAATGAAGGCAAGAATTAGAAAACTGGTATGTCAGATTAGAAGTTCAGTTTTTAAACTCGTCTTGCAAGAGATCCTACTTATTGTGGAATAACCTACATCAGTTTAAAACTGAAAGAAATGAAAACACTGTGAACACGGATAGTGTCAGACTTGCAAGTGTACATTATAAAAGCACGAGTGGACTCAAGAATCTGTAAGATTAATTGCCAGTTAGAAAAACTAGCTCTATACCTGTGCAGCAGAAAGAATTCAAAACAAACAGACAGCGACTACTTTTTGGGTGGGGACAGCACGAGGGGAAGCTAAACCTAAATACTTTCAAAGCATTCCACATATGGTAACAACAACAAAAGAAGAAAAAAAACCTAAAGGGGACTACTTACAGGTGATCAAGAGTAGCTTTTTACTTAAGAACATTTATCATCACCAGAAAAACTATGGGAAAAGTTGTGACAACTGAAACAGGCAGATACAATTAATCTTTAACATAAATGTAAAAATCAGGACAGTTACCACACTTTAAGCAGAAGCAGCATCTGGACAGTCAGGTCAGCAGAACAAAAAAAGGTGTGATCATGTATTTATTTTAGAGGATTACATTATTTGGCTTTTGAACATACACGTGCCTATGTTCACACACACACAACATATAATCAAACTTACCTGGAGAGCACTACCACCGAGTTCTACAACTTTACCTCGATACCACATGGTATCTGCTCCTCTTACAACACACGCTTCTCCCTTTTTCCAGCAGTAGGGTTCCAGAAGATCAAGGCATTTGAAGTTACTTTGTATTTCAGTCATCAATTTGTTTAATTCAATTTCTGGGAGGGGGAAATGAATTGAAAAAAAAAAATCAAACCAGATTATAACCTATTAGCAAAAATTATTTCAATCACTAAAACCCAGCAGATTCATATGAAGACGTGTATAAACAGAAAATACACGTGCTGCTCAAAAAAGTTATTTTCCAATGCTGATATAATATGTATGTTCAACATCTAGTATATGCAAACAAGTTACTACTTAAAACAAAAAGTAAACTGAATTTCCAGTTGTGAAGCCATTAGTAATTCTGGATTCTAATCTCAGAGAAGAAATGTCTATAAATACAGGTGTCCAGAAGACTCTTTTCGGCTATAGGTACAGTTTACAGCAACAACTGCAAGAATAATAGAGTCTTGGGCAAGTAGGGTTACTGTACTTTAAATTTCAAATTTTTATGATATGTCTAATAGTTAAATGTATTTGTAGAGTTCTTATACGGAAACATTTCTCTAAAGCACAATATAATATTATGGTACTGAAGACTGACACTGCATCTGTCATATGAAAGTGTACAGCTTTCAAATAGTACAAATAGAAAATACTAAGAGATACAGAATCTATCACAGTACAAATGAAGAGCCCAAGGAAACTGGGTACTGAGCTCACACTGAAGGAAAAAAATCCAGTAATATTTGAGAACCAGGCTAACTTCTGAGAATCATTATTCATTATTATTAGTAACATGTATCACAATCTCAGCACTATAATCACTTGGTGCTTTACCCAATACTGCCTAGAGAAGAAAGGTAAGTAACCTGCCCATCCAAGCACTTGGGGTTTTTTGATTTCTTGGGAGTGTGGAAGGACAGGAGAGCCGACTGATGGGTTTAAGTACAGGATGCCAGCTCCTGGGGATGTGGGTTTCCTCTGCCACAAAGGTGCAGGACCTCTCCCCACTGCCGCAGAGAAACAGGTGCATGGGCACACACCCCTCTCCCCCCACACCAAAGGCCTCATCACCTCCCAACAGCAATCCTCCCCAATAGGAATCTTCCAGAACTGTGTTCTGATACAGAACTTCTATACTAGAACACATATCTGGTATGTTCTGATATACCAGAGCTATCAGATTCATAGACATAAACATATTTTCTTCCATGCAATCTTACCAGATGATTTTGGTATTATATAAATAGTTCCATCATGTCCAACATAACTTACTACAGCTTGAAAATTTTTTGCTTCAGGTATACTTGGGGATTTATATATTTCATCCATTCCTGAACGAGGCAATGACTCATATGTTTTGCATGATTTTTGTTCACTCTCTGAAACAGTGATGTTTTCCTCTGGAGCAGCGCTGTTTCTCACACATGCAGTTTTGGAATTACAACCATCCAGTTGTGTGTTCTCTTGCTTAAACTGTACTTCAAGGTGCTCCTTGGAGACTGAGTATGCCACACCAGCTTTATCAGTGCTAGCAGATTCAACCAAATTGTATCAATACATTAACTGATAAAGAACTTGAGTAGTGCAAAAGAATAAAATCATAGAAGTAAAAAAACAAAGATGGCAAATGCTTGTTAAAATACTGTTAATTGCATCTAGCAACTTAGAGATCTGAAACGTGTAATGCATACGATTAATAATGCTATACTCAAATAAGTTTACTAAAGATGGAGTTCTGTTGCTATATACGCTGTAAAGAACAATCCAAATTTTTGTCTTACTTATTAGCTTACCACCCTGTGAATACAAGGGTCTGAAAGAATAAAAAAAGTATCCAAACCTTTTGTTTCTAAAAGCCAGACCCTTTTTAATAAGGTGTTCTGAAATATCAATCAATTGTCCTGTTTCATCTTTGCAAAGAATTTTCACAGGCAATGCACAAGCCCCATCACTTTCCTGCAAAAAATGAGAGCGCTAGACAACATATTACAACATACATTTGCTCTAAACTACAGACATGTTTTTCATTGTACTGACAGAAAATCAGATGTCATTGAACAACTGATGCCCACATCAGAAGACACAAAACTTATTTAATCCATGTCACAGTTCCCATCATTTTACCAACTGTTCTAAACACGACAGTAAAAAAGAGTAACAGAATAAAACCTTGCTCTTTCCTTAAGCTGTTATATTAGAATGAACTGCCAAATATTTACATTCCTCTAGCAGGAGCTTTAAATCCACTCATGAACAACTTTGCTCACCAATGCTTTTATTTCCAGACACACTGTAAAAACCTCACTGGCAGCTGCCAACTGACACTAAACAAATCAAAATCTCATAATAATTCATTTTCTTTTTTAACAGTGGAAGAAATCAGTCACTAATGACGTTCGTACAACACTGGACTCATTCTTTCAGTTTCTGAGGCTTGAAAACTAATATAGTACCTGCTGAAACTATTCTCATCAAGAACACGAGCATCTCGCTCATCTGTCCATAAAAGCTGTCAGCACCTAGTGATCCCAAAAACATGATTATTCTTCAGTAGCTAAATGTATCTAAGACTGTGTTGTTTCCACACTGGGTAGCCAAACTGCTCTAATGCTCCAGTGACCAATGAAAAGCAGAAAAAAGAAATCCCATCTTTTCCCCTACAGCAAACAGCAATCTAAGCAAGTTCCACTCAGGACTTTTTTGAAAAGTGAAAACATTCAGGAAAAAATGAAATTAACAGACAACCTCACAGAAATTATACAAATGCTGCTGGTTTTGCTTACAAACCTGTATGATTACTTTCACTTGTGCTCCAGTTAGGTAATAGGATAAACATTCACACACTGTTGCTGTCCACTGTGTGCTTCCACCTGTTGGTCTAACATAGAACAAATTATAATGTCCTTTAGTATAAGTGACGTTGGTATCTCCTGAGCTTAACCACAAACCCTTCCCTTTACTGAGATTTTGATTTTTTTGAAACTGTCTGAACTGTCAGGGAAAAAAGACAACGTCCATTACAGTCAACAGGAAAAGGAAACATCATCATCTCTGGATATATTAGACGGGAAGAATTCAAAAATATAACCCCAAAACTTCAAAACGAGGGTATGGCATCTGTCTTAACAACAAAACAAAATCCATATTTCATCTTCAAATTAGGCTTTTTATATTCTTTGTAATGGGTATTACAGACATGATTATTTTTTCTTCACAGTATAGACAGCACACAAACAAATGTCCAGGAGAATACCCCAGTTCTTTCTCTTATCTACAGTCTAGAAAAAAGAGACCTCCTGTACATTTTCATGAGATCTGATTCATCTCAAATTCCGAGCCAAGTTAAAGCATTCAGTGAAATAAGAAAAACCTCTATCATCTGTCCAGTATTTTCTATTTAATCCTATAAATATTCTTTCTTTCTAAAGCATGATTTTTTCTTTACTGGTATATAGCATAACCCTTAGAAAAAAAACCCTTTATAAATCACAGCCACCATCCCATTTCTTCTTTATTCAAAAAGCAAACCACATCCAAATCTTAGACAGTCAGTGCTAATACCAGAAAATATTAAGTTATGTCATTATTGCATTTCTAACAGTGCTACTCAGTAAAAGGGGAAAGGCTACCTTATATCTGCCAGGGAACATTCTATTGCTAATGTCCTAATTATCTTCACATTTTCTTCAAGTTTTCTTAGACAGCTGATATCCACTGTTTTTTCAGCACCGGAATCATAAAGTATTACCTATTGCAGACAAGAAACACAATGAAACAGAAAAAAACTCTTTCTTAGTGTTATCTGTAGCAGATTATAATTCAAAGCATGTCTGAATAAGTAAACAGAACTCAAACAAACATTACCAGGATTCAACGAATGGCCTTTGCACTGAAGTACTCCATCACACAACACAAATGACTACCACAGCGTACTGAGAGAATAAAACACACAAATGTGCTCAAAGGGGGTTAAACAAATTTACAGAGGCTGTTACTGGAATATTTCTTTTGCCATGCCTCAGTTAAAACAGTGCATTTAAATTATTAAACCTAGAAACATTGAAATAGCTCCCCTCTACCCCTTGCTTTTTATTCTGAAGTGGTTAAATAGCTGTTTCAGAGCTCTTAGCCTCAGAAAGCAGATGATGCAAACCAGAAGTATAGAAAGTCCCACTTCTGCCTCTTACTAGCAAGACCCATGGGCATAATCTAATGATGGTGGAGAGAACCAATGGTAATCCAGTCCTGGATTATCTGTATGATTAAAAAGCCACTCTTACTTTTGAGTCAAGTAGTTATCTATTCACAAAATGCCTCTTCTGATGCACCTTATTCTTTTCAAATGAGTGCGACAAACACGTTTAAAACAGCACTGTGTCAGAAGTTACTGTGGAAAATGTTACACCTACATAGCAGTGCATCACCATCAGTGTGAGGTTCAAACAACAGTATGACTACATGTGTTCCTGTGGTGTTGCACTCAGTTCAGTTGCCTCCATCTCTCAGCAAGGATCATGAAGTTTGAATTAATGTGACCCCTGGATTCACACATCTTCTGGAATCTAAGCTAAACTGTTGGACTATATCTTGGGAATCCGTGCTATGCTGCAAAATGTAGTGTAAACACACACAAAATCAACCTCCTGAGCCTTCTTCAACTACCAGGTTCCCTGCTGAAGGCACCTGAGCTTTGATGAGACAGTAATCTTGTCAGCAGAATGCTGTGGTTTAACGTGGCAGCTGGCAACTAGGACCCAACAGCCACTCGTTCACCCCTCCCCTTCCCAGCAGGTGGGATGGGGAGGGGACATGGACAAAAGGTAAAACTCATGGGTTCAGATACACACAGTTTAATAAGACAAAGCAAATACTGATACTAACAATTATAATAATGCATATGCAAAGCAAACTACATACAATTTTCTCACCATCCGATGACCAATTTGCAGTCCTTCCCTGAGCAGTGCTCATGGAACCCCAAACTGAGGGATTTTGTGAATTTCCAAAACTCACGAAAAAGACCAAACTCCCAGAAAAGTTCAAGCTCCCAGACAAGAGAGGATTTGAACCCATGAAAACGAGAAGAGCCAAATTCCTGCCCCCCTGCCAACCCCCATCAATAAGCCAAGCATGACACCCATAGTATGGAACATTTCTGTCGGCTAGCTCGGGCTAGCTGCCTGGCTGGGCTCCCTGCCAGCTCTTGTACACCTGCTCATTAGCTGAATATGAGAAACCAGAAAAAAGTCCTTGATTTCATAGCGACAACTCAAAACATCAGTGTTATCAACATTCTTCTCATACTAAACCCAAAACACAGCAGCTACTGGGAGGGAATCTAACTCTATCCCAGTCGAAACCAGGACACAGCAATGTACAACGTAACTCAAACTTGAGGCTTTATGTGAAAATATTAACACAGAAGTAACAAGCAAAGATTTGACATTATTTTAATCAGTGAATGCTTACACACTTGAGAAATGAAAGTATGAGCCCTCTTATGGCAACAGGTTTACCTCTGCGCTTGTTTCAGACACAATCCTGCTTATCTCAGCTCTTTGCCACTGTTTCAAATCATGTACGTAAACAGCACAGTGCATACTACTTTCCCACTTCACAGACTGTGGTTGGGATTCTTTGTAGATGGCAGCCATCTTCTCCTGTAAACTAACATTCAAAAGACCACTTCTTAGTGGTAAAATATTATCCAGTGAATAAAGGGTTTATCTGGTCCATAACCACTTAACTAGCATGCAGGAAAATTCTAGTAACTGTTTGTAACAGACACACAGTATTGTAGTTTTTTTCATGACACGTTAGAAATACATGAAACGGAGCTTCAAAACACAGCAGTCCGATTAAAATTCTCTAAAACCATCATGTTTTCTTACAGAACAAAATTAATCTGAGTGATCCTGACCCATAGGTATAGCACCACTTGAAAGATATTTTCTCAACAACTTGAGTGTGGTACTCATTTAGTGTCATGACTAATCCAATGGGACTCTAGGTAGCTACAGACAAGAAGATAAAAAGATGAAAAAAGAAATAAAGAGGCAGAAAATAAGAAACTTGCGCTAAGCAATGATATCACAGAATCACAGAATGGTACGGGTTGGAAGGGACCTCTTGTGGGTCATCTAGTCCAACGCTCCCGTTGAAGTAGGGTCACCTACAGAAGGCTGCACAGGACCTTGTCCAGGCAGGTCTTGAATATCTCCAGAGAAGGAGACTTCACCACCTCCCTGGGCAGCCTGTTCCAGTGCTCCGTCACCCTCAGAGGGAAGAAGTTCTTCCTCATGTTCAGACGGAACTTCTTGTG
>Ga0065711_1033911_pt1 | contig 24601 bp, 14 predicted proteins | sample Hoacrofraction12_FD_59098 | JGI IMG/M metagenome (GOLD analysis project Ga0065711, IMG submission 59098) | Hoatzin crop microbial communities from Cojedes, Venezuela - Epithelial fraction 12 v2 (version 2) | ecosystem: Host-associated > Birds > Digestive system > Esophagus > Crop | place...
CCTCTGCTTCAGTTTGTGCCCATTGCCCCTTGTCCTGTCGCTGGGCACCACTGAAAAGAGTTTGGCCCCATCCTCCTGACACCCACCCTGAAGATATTTATAAGCATTTATAAGGTCCCCTCTCAGCCTTCACTTCGTCAGGCTCAACAAGCCCAGCTCCCTCAGCGTTTCCTCACAGGACAGATGCTCCAGTCCCCTCATCATCCTCGTAGCCCTCTGCTGGACTCTTTCCAGTAGCTCCTCATCTTTCTTGAACTTCTTTCAAAATTGTTAGTGTTGATATGAAGGTAAATTGGGTTGTGTTTCTCAAATATGTTCTTTGAGATCTTGAATCATAGAGGAGCCAGGTTTTTATCTATGTAGACACTAGAAAACGTGCAGTGCCATGATGCTGCAGTGCAGAGTGGACAAAGTATATGCATACCACTACACCTGAGTATGCTTGAATAGAAGTGCTTGTACACATGCGTAAGTATCTGAGTGCATTTTATGGGTTTGCTGGGGCATGAACGTCCTCCCCTGTGCTCCCCTGAGTTAGTTCCCAAAACCTGTCCTACGTACTGTGCCTCCACTGCAGTCACCTGTTGTCTGGAACACTGAAACTCACCAGAAAGCAATGTGAAACACCCTGCCCTTGGCCTAGTAGCTGGCTGTTTTAATTATTGATTTATTCAGATTGAATTTGAAACAGTGACTTTTGTTATGAATGCTACACAGCATTTTATTACGGAGTTCCCTAATGCAACGGGTCCTTAAGAAGTCAGAATTGCTCAGCTTGCTGGTTGTATAAATGCTGAGCACAGATCTGAAGGATACCGCTAGTAAGGAAAAGGGTGCAGAATAACAGCAGAGTTCCTTTGGATTGCTCCTCAGATGGGTCAGGTCTTCGTGTAATAGTCTGTGCTCCTCTGCTCCAGTGTATAGGATTTCAGACACCTGAAACCAGGTTCTTACCTGCCACAAATAGCTTCTCTTGCTCTCTGTCTGTAGCAACTAATTGTTACTGCCCACAGTGGTTCCTGTGCCAATTAACATCTAAGAGAACTCATCAGAACACTTGTTCTTTCTTTAAATTTTCTGTTTCTGAGACCATGTCTTTAAGCATTCGGAACTTCAGACAGAACATGTGAGATATTTATAACCCTTCCATTATTGTTGAGCTACACACCATGTCTTCAGTGACAGATTAAATGAACAGCACAAAATGTTGTGTTTCATCCATAAATTTCAACAGATGTTTGAATGGTGGTTGATTTATTGCATGTCTAGCTTGGATCTTACACTGTTCTCATTGTGGCTGCACATGGTTTATGTAATAGTACTTTACAACGATTTTTTATGACGTTTTTCAGTTTGAAGGGTGCAACAAGGCATTTTCTAGGCTTGAGAACCTTAAGATTCACCTCCGGAGTCACACTGGGGAGAAGCCATACCTGTGTCAGCATCCTGGCTGCCAGAAAGCTTTCAGCAACTCCAGCGACCGGGCGAAGCATCAGCGAACGCACCTGGACACCGTAAGCATGATTTCGTACTGGGAGTTGCACGGAGTTTTCCAATGATCCTTGTGCACAGGCTGTTCTGCAACTGGAGGGTGGCTTTTCCTTTTCATGGGGAGCGTCTCAGAAAACTCGGCTATAAGCAACTGTACTCTTGTTTTGAATTGTATATGCCTTGAGAAGTGAAAAAGTTGTGATCATGGAAAGGCAAATTCAGCACTCTTACTCATGCTGAGGAAGAAGTTACTCAGGAATAGGTTACTCAGGAATAAGTTACTCAGCAAACTCTCCCATTGTTCTCATTCCAGTAAGAGGAGGCAGCAGCAGAGTAAGGTACAGTGTGAGTGAAAGCGGAGTCATTGCTGCTGCTGTACTAAATGCGTGTCATTGCCTTGCTTCCTATCCGATGTTGCTTCAGTAAAGTCTGTTCTGAATGAATGCAAAAGCATTTCGGCCGTCTCAGTGGAAGGTAAATGCGTCTCAGTTTTGGACGTGATTATGTAAAGGTAGAAATACGTATGAGATTTGTTAAGTACCCACCGTCAGAATTAACTGTAAGAAACCAATTCATTTCGTAAGTACAGTTGGTAGATTCTGGCCTAAGTCTTCTCACTTGAGCCTGTCTACTGTCTTAGGCTCTGATAAAATTAAATCACCGTATTATGGGGGAAGAAAGTAAGTAGGCAATTTTGTAGACCAGTTAAGTTCTCAGCATAGAGCTTGTGAAGAATAACAGGCGGAGTTGCTCCTTTGTCTTTTACAAAGAAGTGAATATATGGTTTAATGTTTGGCCAAGTGTTTATGGGGCAGAACTTTGGAGTTTAATTGATATTTACTTTTTAAGCAGCTACACGTTTCAGACAGTGCAGCATTAAGGAATGTCTAACGTACATTATGCCTTGCAAAAACAAACAAGTAAGAGAAGCGAGTCAGTCACATTTTCCAAACCAAAGCACACTTACAATAACAATGTTTTATTTATTTGAAAGTCAACCTGAGATATTTTAATTTGTAATTAGTTCTAAAATGCGTCTCTTTTGAAAGTGGATATACTAAATTGGGTACACGGTTTTGAAATTTAACTGCTTGAATCTAATAGACATATTTTTTATTAGCCAAACTCACAAATGGAATGCCATTTATTAGTTTTGAAAGCTAATTCAAACAGTTAACAAAATAAGCAAAAATTCTTGTATCTGTTGGTCTGCATTATTGAAGACAAATCTCTTAACTTTCTGTTTTCTTTTCTTCTCTCTTTATCTCTGTCTTTATTATCTGAGATGCTCGTAAATCAGGAAAAAGGTACAGTAATAATTTTCTACTAACTTTCTTAAACATCTAAAAATACCCTCCATACTATTCTGTTGCAGGTTCTTTAAAACTGTGGCTGTAGTCCTACAGCGCAGTAACTAACTTCCACTCACCTGGTTTGACTGAAGCCCGACGGTTTAGCTTAGTGCATTGTGTGCTTATGTGAGTGTGAAAAACAGCAGAGCTGCAGGATGGTGCTACTGTAAAGACTGCGCGTTGCGCTAGCGCGGTGGACAGAGTAACTGCCTGGAACGTCGAAGTAAATAGCCGTGAACCTCTTTAAGGGTAGTCAGATTTTCGTCTAGTTTCCCTATCACTAAGTAGAATGACATCAGTGATTTGAAAAATACTCTACTAGGTTTTCTGCTAAGGGATTTGTTCAAGTTTTCCGTTGTTTTTCCTCAGGTGTCAGTTCTCTGTGTTCCAGACACTCCCAATAAATCTGCTTTGCCCTGTAACGTGCTGGGTAGGTGCTGTGTTAGCCTGTAAGGTCGTGAATTGGTGAATGATTGTATTATTCCTTTAGAAATTTCCTGCTGGCTGGACAGAGCAGCAATACTTATCCTCTGGAGGTTCTTACAAAGAAAAGGGGTTTATATAGAGTGCTTATTCCTTATGGAGTGCAGTTGGAATTGGTTTTAAAGCTTCTCAATGTAGGTCACTCCATCATTTATCTTCTCCAAAAGGAGAATCTGTAAATCATTTCAGAGACTTACTGGTGTATGCTAGTTTGATTGAATCTCTACTAAATCATCTGGAAGTAGATCCTTCTACTAGGTAGGAGCAGAACAAAGGGAACATAGCTGTCCTTGTGGTAAAAGGGCATGTCATCACTCCTCCAGGAGCAAAGAAACTTGTTTAAAAGACTTCACAGTCACAGCTCCCAAAACCAGTGAGTTTTTTCCCTTTTGTGCATCCTCTTTCTGAAACCAAGGGGATTAAAGACTGTGACTCTGAGGTCATGAAAAAACAGTTTTTTACCTTTGGGAAGGCACCAAAAAGACTTAGAGTCCAAGTGAGAAGGCCAAGGTAGTGTTGACAGATGAGGCAAGAAAAGAGAGAAAAAAGGAATGTTCTGCTCAACTTTAAAACTTTGTGAGCTTTGACATGCAGCACTGTTTTGCTATCACTTAAGTCAGTGGTTACTTAATAACAAGTGTCAGAGTCCCTTTGTTCGACTTGGTACTTGCACATTCATTGGGAGGTTGTACTGTAACACAGAGATCGTGTTTCATTTGTTGGGAGGAGACATAACTAAGAGAACAACTTGGTGAGGCTTTCAGTCACTGGGACTCCAGAATCAGCTGTTAAATTGGAGCATCCTTGTGTATTTACTTATTTATTGTCCTATGAGGAGAGCACACTGGAACTGCCTGCACAGACCCAGTCGGTTTTCCTAGGAACGAGTGCTCATACCGTGCCACATAAAAGTGGTGAGCTCTGCCGCATGCCAAAATCAGCTGGAAAGGTCTGCTCGACACAATCAACAATAATGCATTTTTCTTTCTGTGTTGATTTGCTCAGATGTTAATGTTTGATGCAGGTTGTTTGGTTAGGAGTTATAAAAAGAAAGACATTGCTGCTGCTATTCAAAACAGGAACAAGGTATGAAGGAAACCAAATGTCTGCTGTGCCGCACGTTTTGCTCTGCTGCATATGGAACAGCTGTTGTAAAAACTACATAAATCAGCACTGAACATCAAAGCTTCTACATTTATAATTATACTGGGTGATCTCATGATCATTTTGCCTACCATAAAGGCTAGGAAAAAAGGTAATGCTGTCAAACCCCATCCAGTTACATCTCATTAGCATTTAATTCAGCCCAGTAATCTATATCCAACATGCCAGAGCATCGATGTGTGGAATGCTCTCAGTGCTTGCGTGGAGTCCAAAATCAGAGCTATCAATGCGGTTCTTCTCTTGGCATCATCTCTGGCTTGAGTACATCGAGGAGACAGAGCAAATGCGGAAACAGCAAACAGAGCAAACAGCTCGGGCTCAACACTGCGTTTCACAGAAACAGCCGTCCTGCAGCACTCTGTGCTGACCGTCGAGAGGCAGAGGAGTATGACACCTTTCCCCTTTCCTCACATTTACAGAAACCCTATGCCTGTCAGATTCCTGGCTGCTCCAAACGCTACACCGACCCCAGCTCTCTGCGCAAACATGTGAAAGCTCATTCAGCCAAAGAACAACAGGTGCGTAAGAAGGTAAGACCCACTAGGCAAAAAGTGACGCATCTCCAGATCTCCTCAGTATAGTTATTTTTAATTTACCTTTAGTTTATGTATTTTCAAATCAGAGCTATTCTGCGATATCACTAGAATAAAACTGAAGTTGAGCTAATTTTCCTGTTGGTTTTTAATCACCATTGTTAACCACTCCACCATATACTTTTGTACTTTCTAGGCTACCACCCTCTAATTTTGGTTTGCCCCACACTTTCTCTCCAAGCATTTTTTTCCTGTTCATCTTCCTTACACACACCTAAATTCTGCTGTCATTCACATAAAATGGCGATGCATTGAGTCTCTGCAGTCAGCTAGTAAATACACGTTGGTAGATCATCTAAAACACAAATGAAACTAAGCCAGGATACTATGGAAATGTTAGGAAACGAGCCCTTTAATAGATGAGAATGAACACCCCCCCGCCCTTTTCCCACCACATCTGTATTTTAAATGCATTTATAAATCATTCCAAACCCAGACTGCTAGTTATGTTTTCACTAGTATTAGATTCCAATAAGTATTTTGGTTTCTGTGGGCTAAATCCTGAACTCATTATTAAATGGGGATGCTTACGGGCCACAGCCCAAGATCAGAGACTTGTTTATTACACGTTTGTACACACAGTTTGTAAAAAGATGATTGGGACCCCATAGAGCTAGTCTGTGACAGAACAGACTATGAGCATACTTCAGGCCCTGGAGTGGAAGGGAATGCAAGCCTTAGCGAGCAATTACAATTACTTCATTAAGCAGCAATGACATTGTCCCCCAGCTGCTTTGCTACTGCCAAGAGCGTCAAGGATGAGACAGCAAGGCGAGTTTAAAGGATGGAGGACAAAGCAGCAATGACAGCCTGGCAAGACAGAGCTAGGGAGCAGCTAGTTTGGAAAAATATCAAAGGTAAGAACTAGAAGTACTGGAGAGCAAAGAGAGGAACACGTGGAGAAGAGACAATAGGAGAACCCAGGTGATCTTAGTTGCAGAATTTGGGATGAGGCATGGAGGAGTGAGAAGGATGTCAAAGGCCTAATTCTCTTGTTTCAATACAACTGTGATGAGTTCATACTGATTTGTCTTTGGGTCAGCCATGCCCCCTGTCTTAGACCCCTTCCCTCCTGCTGCTTCTCAGCACGAATTATATCCCCTGCAGTTTTCACTTGGCCAGATTCACCAATCTGAACTTATGGTCCCCTTCCCTAGGACAGCTGTCTGTCCCCCAGTTCTCCCAGTAACCCTTCTCTGCACAAGGTGCTTGCAGTCTGAGCAACACTTCCTAGAACAGCAGTGTCCGGAGTCGTGCACGTTCTTTCAAATAGTCAGTCAAGAAACACTCATTACATGCTGAGCTTTGTGCCTCGGAGAAACACTGCTCATGCCTAGCACCCATCCAGGTGTCCACAGAATCATGTGGCTGTCTCTGCATCTGTCAGGTCCAGTCTGGCAGGACTGGAAAGGACTGCCTGATTTTCAAGCCCAGTTTAATATTATCAGGCCATGAGTTTCAGTACAGCTCTCTACTTTAGAAGGTTCCACAGGGTGTGCTGTGCACGTGCCTCCCACAGCACAGGTTGCAAAATTCCCAAAGCTTCCCTAGGGCAAGCTTTAGGTCTTAATGAGAGTAAGAGTCAGGAAGCCATGGCAGTAACTGGCCACAGAAAGAGGTCGACTGTGGCACCAAAGTCTTTTGCAATTAGCAAGATCTTTGCAACAGGAAGATTTTGTTATATGAAATTCTCAGCTGGCTGTGGAAAGCAACCATGCTCCCTATTCGAGAGGAGGGAACCCCCTTCTTTCCTACCTGTGGTTGCTGACGTAATTCTTGGGGGAAGGAAGGAAGGAGGGAATTCTCTCCTGATACCAGACGTGGATATTGTTTGTTCAGCTCTGTGTACTGGGCTGAATGCATTAACGTGTTAACATCCTTTCCATCTGGACAAAGGAACGGTCCCCACTGTTACACCCTGTCACCTGCTGAGGCCTGTTTGCGGTTCTGTGGAGCAAGGTGGGGAAACCCCTAAATCCAGACTTTGCATTAAGGGGCACAAAGTGCTTCCTGCATAAGCAGCCCTTAAGCATAGAATCAATACAAGACAAATGCGGTACACGCAAATTGCAACCTCCAGCTGATTGGATGTACCAAGATGTCAAACATCCAGGGTTTCATATCTCTTAATCTCCTAGCCTGAGGAATTTTCCTGCATGCGTATACATACCCTCCCGTAGACTTATCGAGTCCGTCTTAAAATAATGTTAGTTCCTTGCCTCCCACACCTTATTTGGTAGACCAGTCTAAATCTGCACTCCAGTGGTTTGAAATCATCTTCAGATTTCCTGACTCGTTTATCCGTGATAACTTTATGAATATTTGATCCTGTGTCTTTTTTCCTTGAACTTAAAAGGGATCTGAAAAAGCAGCAGATTTAAAGTGCATTTTGATCAGGCTCTCTTAAAAGGCACCAACGTAAATCTGACTCATAAAGAAATAATAAAACCCCCCAAATGTTTCACTTAAATGTATTATAGGAAAAAAAACCCTTTCACAACTAAGGAAATCTCAGTGTTACTGAAATGGTCACAGCCTACTTTGGATTGAGATTCAGGAAAAAATGGGGAAACACTGTTTATACGCACTCGCTCATTTTTGGTTATAACTCAGCAAAGGCAGTTGTCTGTTGGTGTCAGCTTCCCAGGAGTTCTGAGTGGAAATGACTTAGCCAGGAAAGAAAAATTAGCAGGCTGCTCTGCCCACATGTCCTGATTAAGATGTACGACCAGAATGTGCCACCTCTGATACAAAATAAAGCATTTGAGCCTAGACTTACATAAAAGGAATCCCGAAGATTTCATTCATAGCTTAGAAGGTGCCTGCAGTTGTAATATTTTGTTGTTCTGAAAGGCTTTACAAGAACAAAATTGGAGAAAGTTAGCTGTTAATTTAGTAGTTGTTTAATTGGCTGCAGACGTACTTTGTGATCCAAATGTTAGATGTTTATCCTGAACCAATAAATGGCTGTATAGCAGAATTCTAAATAGGTTTGCATGGACCTTTTATTTAGAATAACCAAACCCAGGGGAGATCAGTATGCAAAACTGTAAATGTAAAGACAATAACTATTTATTAATAGCTATAGAATATGATGGCTGTTTGTATAATGTGAGCGTTATATTATGACAAAAGTTTGGCAACATCAGCATGTTTGAAAGAGAATTAGAAATGCTTTTCTTTCTTAATTCTCCTCTCCTGCTGTTTTTAGTATGATCGACATTGTGGTTTTCAAGAGTTTGCTTCAGACGCTTTTGCCAGAGCTTTAATTTACTTGGAGAACAGCTGACGTATCGGTGATACCTCTTACACATTACTGACAGCACATGATTCTGCTACTTCCAATCTGATAAGCACAAACGCTTTTCTTGCCCTATCAAATGTCTTTCCAAGTGTCACAGTTACAAAGTGATGCAATCCTTTTGCCACAGAACCCAAGAAACTACAGAAAGCCTGAAAATATGCAGTTAAATTACTCAGGAAGGTTTGAAGAAACACAGGGTTCATTATTTTCTGAAGCTAACTGTTGTTGATTTAAGGTTAGCACACTTGTGCACTTAAGAAAACCAAAACTATCTCTAATTAAAAAGACCCAATAACAGATAAATCTTTAATTACACCAAGGTCCTAGCAATGACATTTTGTTCCTTCCTTCTGTACATAATCTTTAAGCAGAGACGTATGAATTTAATTAGAAGTCATTTGATTTACTTTGAAATAAAATGTTTGTTTTATCCTCCTCTTGTAGCTAAATTCATGTACCGATATCGAACAAGATGTACTAAGTGAATGCTTAGCTATACAACAACTCCACACATCTTCACAACACATTTTGGACGGGAAATGTGGTAGATCTGTAGGTCATCATGATTTAATTACAGGTAAGAATACTTCTAGTAAGTATGGTGCTAAATATGTCCTATAATACAGGATTTAAAACAGAAAAGCTTACGGGTCTGATTTGCCACAATGGAATATGAAAAAAATAAAAACCAACAAATAAAATGAATTAATTTTGTGAGTTGTCTGCTAAGACCTGACTTTTTTTTCAGAGTTAGTCAGCCAAATAGCTCCTATTAATTTCATGTGAAGGGGGAAGCAGCCCTGCTGAAAGTCAGCCTCTATCCATTTGTGCTCTTTTAAGAAGTTTGCCTTGGCTTCAGTAGAAGGCAGGTGCATGAGCTTTGCTGAAGCTAAAGGAGTGCTCTAGCAAAGACAAAGTGTGCAGCAAGAAGGTCTTCCAGCTCTTCAGGAGTTGCAGAAAAGTTGATGAGGCTGTGTGTTATCATGCACTGTGTGATTATAACAAATAATATGTACGAATAGAGCAAAAGCTTGAATCTGAAATGTCAAACATGTTGTTTTAATTATTTTTTCTAGCATTTAATCTCTCATTCCTTCTTGTCTGTCTTGCCTTTCTTTCTTGTGGTTTGAACAAGAGCCAGCCCCTTTCAGGGACCTAGACTGTGCTATACATTTTGTATGAACAGAAAAAGATGCTTCCATTCCCTTCTGCTGAAAATAAGATCTAGATTCACAAGTTTAGAACCTCAGCAGAGGATCCTAAATCAGGGATGCAGCAATCTCAGGTTCTTTGTTTAGCTAGCAGAGAGAAAGAGGAGCTCTCGAAGGCCATCCGTTTAGTTGTCATCTGCCTCACGCTGTGAAGTCACCCATATCCCCCTACTGATTCTAGAGATTAGAGTGGGGAACCTTTCACTTGCTGTTTTCACTCTCACGTCTCTTTCTGTCCATGTAACTATTTAGCCTTTTTTCGAGCAACATCATATATCGGTGAGTTGCAAAGCCCACACTTTTTTGAAAAAAATACTTTGCTGGTTAATTTTGCATGTGCCACTTTCAGATGATGTTCGCTGAGAAGAATATGCACATAACTTCTTCCTCGGTCTGCTTAGGTGGGATCTACTTTTGGAGAACCATTGATGTTACTGCCTTTGAAACTTCTCTAACTCTGTAATATCCATTTTGGGATGAGATAACCAATACTACCCACAAAATTCCAGATTAGACCATTCATTTTACTTACAAGCTGTCATTGTTGCATTTTCTTGTCATCCTCTGTCACGCTCCAGACACGTCCCAATATCTTACTGATTTTTTAATGGCAGCTGCATATTAGAAATGGGATGGATATATTGCAACATCTTATATCTAGCACTTTGTATGGTCTGGAGAGAATCTCCAGAAGAAAAGATGTAACAGAGATTAATCAGCTTTTCATTCTATAATTGTTCAAATAATAATGCATACTAAAACCGGTTTTGGACAGACTGTTCCTAATTTTAGGGCAGGAACGTGGAGTCTGGTATCCCACATGCTATGCCAAAGAGCAGAGGGCAGTTTGAATCACAGAATCAGAGAGCAGTTTGGGTTGGAAGGGACCTTTAAGGCCATCTACACCATGCCCCCTGCAGTGAGCAGGGACATCTTCAACTGGAGCAGGTTGCTCCAAGCCCGGTCCAACCTGTCCTTGAATGTCTCCAGGGATGGGGCACCTCTCTGAGCAACCTGTGCCAGGGTTTCACCACCCTCATCGTAAAAAATTTTTTCCCTATATCTAGTCTGAATCTATCCTTTTTTAGTTTAAAACCATTACCCCTCATCGTATCGCAACAGGCCCTGCTAAAAAATCTGTGCTTGTCTTTCTTGTAAGCCCCCTTTAAGTACTGAAAGGCTGCTATAAGGTCTCCCCGGAGCCTTCTCCTCTCCAGCCTGGACAATCCCAACTTTCTCAGCCTGTCCTCTTACGAGGGAGTCTTCGGATTGTAGAGCAGAGCCAAAGTGAGACATAAAAAGGCAGGGATGTCATTTTTTAAAACTTTACTTTAAAACTTGGTCAATGCTAGAAAATGTTCAGTGCTATTAAAATCTAAAATTATTCATAAAATTATTTACCTTTGAGCTAAATTAATCTATCATGATTTAAGATGCGCTTTATCCTCTTTCAGTCACACTGCGAAGAAGAGGCTTGACATGGTTTAAATTGATTTAGTAACCGAATACGAGCTTTCCAGATAAACCCCAGATTGTTGCTGTTGAGGCTTAGAGAAATCCAATGGTAAACTGGGATTAGAAAACAAACATGCTTGGTACTTCCCTGCACCAAGGGAAGAGCTGATGCGCTTTTTTAATTTATTTTACTTTGTAAGAGCAAAGTAATAAATTACTAAAACTTTCTTAGGCAAGAATATCCTGCTTTTTTTCTCACTCCAAATCTTAAAGACAAAAAATGCATCCTGCTTGACATCTCCTATTCTCCTTTCTAGTTCAAGTTGCACTACAATGTTGACGTGTAACTGGTGAACAGAATGGGGTAGAAAGGGAAATCACCCAACATTCTAACATCGTTCCCCTGGGATTCTGCACTCGTGGTTTATATGTGGCTCCTCAAAAAGTGTCAGAGAGCTGGAGGGACTTTGGGAGGATTATTTCCATTCTCTGCCTTTGTGGCTTGGCCTCTCGCTTCCGCAGGACGGGAAAGACCAGTGATGTTTCCCTCAGAACAGGCTGCACTCAAGAACCTCAGAAATAGCCTCAGATTTCAAGTGACAACAATAAAACAGGAAAAAAGTTATTAGCTTACAGATAAACAGACCATCCCTAACCTCTCAGTGTCATTTCTGAGAACCTCTTGTGAAATCAAGGATTTTATCTATCAGTGATGCTGGCTTTCTCTGATACGATTTCTTTGCTGATTATATCAATCCATCACCAGGATGCTGTAAAAAACCTAGTAAATCTTCCCTGATACTTCCATTGGCTTACCCCAAACGAGACCCCATCACATGCACAGTATGAAAAAGTGCCAGGGAAAATAAATCACGATTTGAAAGACTGTTTTACAGCAAAGCAGAAGTTGCTTCATACTATGTGTTGTACAATTCCGTCAGCAGGACTGTTCCTCTGTCATTTATTTAGGGCTTATAAGCTGAAGTGCTGATCCTTACAGAATTAAAGCATAAGGACATTCCTGCTGCCACCTATAGTCTGCAGTGACTGCACATTTGCTCTTTCAAATAAGCAGAGGTAATATATCTAGACAAATCAGCTATAATACTCTATATAGGTTATATATGGATAAATATTGTATGATGTCCTCTTGATTCCACTTCAAAATACCAAAGTCTTCATGGTTTGGTTTTTTTGTTTTGAGCTTGGGGGGGTTTTTTCCTTTTTTTTTCCCCCCAAAGTAACCACATTATTAATGTGCAGAGCTCTGGGCTTTAGGGATCACTTGGATTCCTGGAGAGTTTCAGTTTTGTCTTTCTCCAAGTTAAAGCGCATTTTAAATATGTCAGGGATGAAAGCCAATCACAGAAAAAGTGAAATATTTTAAAAGCTCCCATCCCTCGTGTCCAACTTCAAAGCAGATTTGGGCTTAAGACTGGGTAAGACAGCGAGCAAAATAATGTTTTGCAGTCAGAGGAGCCCCTTGTTTGCTTAGATCTTCCTCCTTGTTCCCTCCTCATAACTAAGATGCTTCATGGCTGTGCACATTCAACTCTGGCTGTGCCCAAGGGCTCGTGTCTCTCCCCCCACCAGGGAAGTACCTCCATTCAGGTGATTCCACTCAGGCATTTCCTCTGGGCAAGTTTTATTAGTGTTTTTCTGGTCTCAGTTGGCATAAAGCTGGGGAAAAGAAGAACTGCTGGCTACAGATGCTCAGAGTACTGTTTTGGCAACAGATGTTGAGGTTAAAGGCCAAGCCATTTAAAATATTGATTGATGACATATATTTACAAGCTAAGACGGCCAATGCGTGAAGAGGCCCAAGGTGCACTGTCCTGAACTGGGTTGCACTTGCAGGAATAGTCATTCATGACAGCACCAAAGGCTTCTGTGTGACTTCAGGTACTCAAAATATTATAGCTTGCTGCTGAAAAAAAGGAAGAAAAACTATGAAAGAAGTTAATTGAAAATTATACTGAGGCTGGAATAGCAACTGCTCTCCCCACCTTGACTGCTTCATTGTAGAGGCACCTGGTTTCCTGGGCAAAGGGTTCCACGCAGCAAAGACAGCATTTCTCTCCCCTCAAACAACTCTTCCTTTCTGTTAGGGCTGTGGGAAGGGCCTTACACCCCTCCTGTCAGCAGATACTCCTGCTTCCCTGGACAAGGCAGTTCACTCTCGCTTTCCTGATAAGCTGCCACTGCCAGTATTCCCTGCTAAAAGCACCATCTTTGGGCTTAACACCGATGAACATGCCGTTAGGCAGTCATGGAATCAGAGTGGCAGCAGCTCCAGACTTTGAATCTCTTAATTCTGGAATTAAAATACGCATACCAATCAAAACTTTTTACAGTCAAAATGAATTCCAGTAGCAGCATAAACAGCTGATAGGTGATAGCACACCCTGCACAGCACCCGTGACCAGAGCAGGGTCTGTCCCACCGAAGGAAGTAAAGTTAATGTTCTGTTAGAGTGCCCTTGTTTTGCACTGTGCAAGTTAAGTAACTTTTAACTTCAAATAAATACCGGTTTGGTTGTCAGTGACTCAGCAGAAATGACTAATGTCTCATTGCATGGACTCCCATGGAATCTCGCAGCAAATCCCATCTTCCCCTGCATGTGCCACGTGGCCCTCGAAGTGCTCTCAGTTACAGGCAGACGCCCTGTGGAAGCGAAGGAAGCCAACAAGCTGTGAGACAGGCTGCCTTGGCAGCAGGCAGCACACATGTAGTGCCACATATGTCACAGTGTCACCAGGGATATGGGGACAGCTGGTTTCACCCTGAGGCGCTGCAGCCGGTGTTGCGGTGGGCTGCCGATCCAGCAGTGCCGTGTGAGGGGAGCCAGCGGCTTCTGGGGTGAGGCAGCATGAGCTGCGGTGTGGAAGGGGGCCCGGGGGCCGAGATACACCACGTGTCAAACCCAGTGTGAGTGAGGGTGTTGTGGTTAAAAAAGATGTAGGAAAAGGAAAACTCGCTGATGAACAAACCCCACAAGCCTTAGCACACACATGCTCCGAGCAGGGGCCGTTTCCAGAGAAGGTGTGAGCAGTAAGTTGAGATGTGGATCAACCCAGGGTGGATAGCAGAAGCCCTGCCTTAACTAGGAGAGGAGATCTACAGCAATACATCTTTTCAAGCCCAAGAGTGGGCAATGGGTGTCCACCGTGGTAGTTTCGCAGCTGGGTAAATGCCTCTGCGTAGTGGTTGGGTATGGCGGAAACTCGGTGTGACAGGGATTCTGTTTTCATCTGGTTTTCTAACGGGGTGAGTGATCGCAGGGGATCATGCAGGACTTGGCTCCTGGACATACGGATACGTGGGGTGTTTGTTTTTAACATTTTCTTGCTTCTCTAGAGGGGTATGCTGATTGTAGGTGCTCTACTGCTCTGTCTTTCTCACCCCCCTCAAGCAAAGGACTGAACTATCCTCGGTAGCTGAGACAGTAAGGAAGGGGCCAGGAGAGACCTCTTCAATGTTCGTGAACTGTTCAGGGGTGGGATTGTAAAATAAAACATTTGCGTGTGTTTACTGGCCACCACACTGCTAACACTGCCTTTTGAGGGTTTTTGAGCTTTTTGGGTGAGTTATTGACCAGGGCCATTAGCAGTCTGCTAGCCTGAGCAAACACAAGCATCTCTGTGTTCAGCAGTTTCCTCCAGGCTGTGCTGCCAGTATACCTGAGCTGTGGGTTGTAGGAAATACCGCTGACGTGGGAAATGACACTGTACCGTCAAGGTCAGATTGGTATTTGGCTCATCTTCCAAGCCTGGCTTTGGGGGAAGTGGAATCTATTGTATTATAAAATGGAATGAGGCCACCAGTAGAAAAATGACATTTTCACAGTGTAGCACGCTAGCTACTGACTTACCGTTATCAGGAGAAGCTTTGACAAATAAATCCTAGCATCACCTGGGAACATCTGACTTCTTAAAGCCCCTTCTGTCTGGCTTTCAGTGCAGGAAGCAAGTTGGTTTCACTGGCTGGTTGACAAATGTTCTGTCTAGCGGGAGACAGAGACAATGTGGTTAATTTTTGTTGCTTTAGATCTGTCGGCAGCTGAGGACTCATTGTTCACGAGAGGTTTTTGACTCATCTGAAGTCCCTGACAAAGGTGGCTGGAATCTTGCCTTAGTGGTTCTGCTCTTCAGTCACACAGAAACAGATGCTGGCGTTCAGCCGCTGCTTATCCGCCCAGAGGGCTGTCACACATTCCCCGTGGCTCCGGTTTCTCGTGTTGCCTTCTGCTTGTTCCATGCCACTGCCAGGGTTTGGGAGGGATGCCGGATGCCTTCCAGAACCCTGTCAGCAACACGGGACACAGCCCAGCGTAGCTGATACAGCTCTGTCTTCCTGAATGTGTAGTGGGATGGAAAGGTGAATGCTACCAGAGGAGAGAAGGCAAAGAAACGAGGCCTCAGAGGGAGTGTGGGGTCTTCTGTGCTGTGTAGCTGGACACTGTGGAACCTAGCAAACTTCATTGGCTCCCCTCAGCCTTCAGAATGCAACATGAGTGGCTGCCCTGGGCCTCCTCTGTGGGCACATTCCCTGGGAGGCATGCCCTGGTGGGCAAACGCTGGGAGATGTGCTGCAGGCAAACTTCAAGAGGAGGCGGAGAAGGGCAGAGAAACTGAGAAAGAAGGACTAGACTTTTCCAAGAACTGAATTTTCTAGGAACCAGTCTTTTGCCCTCTGCCATGGGGTGGCATTTGCAAACAGCATTCATAACAGGCTGCCCAGGGAAGTGGTGGAGTCCCCATCCGTGGAGGTGTTCAAAAATCATGTAGATGTGGCACTTCAGGACATGGTTTAGCAGCCATGGTGGTGTTGGGGTGATGGTTGGACTTGATGATCTTAGAGGTCTTTTCCAACCGTAATGATTCCCTGTCAGTTCTATGTCAGTTCTAACGCCAGGCAGCAAGCACTTCTGCAGTCTCCTCTCATTACAGAGGCCTGCCCTCAGGGCAGCCTTCATGACACAAGTCAGTGTCCCCAGATAGCCTGGCCTGTCTCCGTGCGTGGCTTGCTCTTTAGAAGGGAGACTATGAGAAAAAAACTTCATCCCAGCATCTTAATCCAAGCGTCCTGGACGAAGCATCCTCAACCAAGTATGTGCTTGAGGGCATGACAGACACTTCACTACTGATGCCTGCCTGCCATGGTAGAGGAGACTAGCCAGAGTCCCCCAAAAAATGGAACATCCACACTCCTTCAGTACCTCTGTGTGCTAGTAAACCTTTCATGCTCTCCTTAAAAATTTCTCCTTGCTCCTCTTTGCATTTGATTTTCTGGTGTTTCATTTGTATCAGTATGTGATATTTTTAAATGGTCCAGGATGTCCAGCAGCATACTAATTGCAAGTCAAATGAAAAAGTTTGAAATTAATAATGAAAAAAACCCAGATCGTGGTCCCTCTTACGCAAACACAGTGCTCTGAGTTCAGTGTCTAATGTGATGTTGGTAAGGTATCATGTACCGCTCTGCTGCAATGTGAGCTCCATCGTGCTGCAAGCCACGGAGCGCTGTGGGTTCTCACTCGCTACAGTGGAGGCAGGGTGAGAGCCCGGCCAAGTCCTGCCAGCTGGTAGGAGGAGTGCTTACGGGTCTGTGCTCACAGCAAGGAAGCAATGGACCACCTGCGAGGGCTGGAGGGGAGACACGTGCGTCCAAATACCTGGATACAGCTCTGAGTGCTGTTCCAAGCGCCGTGGCGTTCACTGACGCCCTGGGTCTCTGAGCAGGTGGCTCCCCTGGCAGTGCAGCTCCCCCGGCAGAGCTGGGCTGCTGTGCGTTTGTGTCTCGGGGCAGGCTGGGGGAATAGGGACGGACTTGGGGACCTACAAGGACTTACTTGGATGCTTTGTTCTTTGCTTATTTTATTTTTAAAATGATGTGTGTTCACAGGCATGTACAGTGGTTCCAGCGCTAACCATAACGGTCCCTCACCGGGTATACTGCCGCCTCCTCATGACGTCCCTTCAAGACACCACCCTCTCGACTCTACCCTTTCCAGCCCACATCACCACCAGTCGCCGCTGGAGAGTGCCAGGGAAGGGTATGTGTGTGGGAGACATGCTCGGCCGCTGTCTCGCATGATAATGAATGATTAATTGTTTATTTTACTTTGCATGGATTCTGTTCCAGTGAAAAGCACTGGCCCAAACTGAGAAATTTTGTTTGGTTTAGAATCATAGTTTAGTTTTGAAGGGACATCAGAAGGTGATGTCTTTCATGCCCTGTGCAAAGCACCGCAAACTTTGACCTTACTATCAGGTTGCTCAGGGCCTTGTCCCTGTCTTCAACAAAACACACTGAGTTTTTTTTTATTCATAGAAAACAGTTGCATTTAGATTTTAATTTTTTTTTTCTAATTCTTCCTTGATTAATTCTTGTAGGTTTGGATAAGTGCAGAGAACTTTCTCAGCTCAAATGAAAAATATCTCAAAGGGTAAAAACCCAAACTGTGACTCACTCAGCAATAAGGCAGTGTTTGCCGTAGTAAGAGTTGTTTTGTGTCAGAGCGGGAGGCTTGCTCACTTCCTTGCTCTCTGATGAGATTTTCTCTAAAACACCTCTCAGCAGCAGGCACTGACCAGTAAGATCCCAATCAGGGAAGAGTTTATTATCACGTTGATTGTATAGATTGCATTGCTATGGTATGGATCGCATTGCATTGCTACAGTATCTGGTTCTAAAGCACCACTTGCTCAAGGGTCTCATAACGTCTTCGCAACAGTAAAGCATCTCTGTAAGCCAAAAAATTCTGCTCTAATCTTTTAGCTCAGATTTTTTTTTTTTGTGGTGCCTAAACTCATGCAAATTAAACCTCAAACTTACAGTTTTTCTGCCCAGCACTTTGCACAGGGAGGGAACTGATTTTGGTTTACTGATGGGAACTTGGGATACAGAGAGATTAAGAGAGGGTTTTTTTCCTAAAAATATGTTGGGGTTCTTCAGCCAATACAGCAACTGAACAGAGAGTTTTTCTATCCTAGTACAGTGACTGACCCATCCCTTCTTTTATATGGGGAAAGCCCAGGAAGTTTTTAATTCTATGCTTTAGGCAAAGGGCAGAAGGCAGAGGGTATGTGGCAGGGGAAGGGCACAGAAAGGAAAGTTACACCTGGGGTAGCTGAAGAACAATCTGATTGAGGAAATTCAGTGAGGGACAAATTGCTCCATTTTTTTTCAACTGCAGAATGAATGCCATAGCAAGCTTAGCTTCTGTACCCAGTTCCTCCTTCAGCCATCTCTTCTCACCTATGCCAGCAGCAGGTACCAGTGCCCCCTCCCAGTGTAGGACGCTTATCTGCCCACCGCCCCTGTCCCTGTCACGTAAGATGCCCAGCCCTTCTCCCTCCCTGCCCTGCCCCCCCATTCCCAACCTTGTATGTCCCGCTGGCAGAGTCATGGCCAACAGGAAGCACTGGGCATGCGGATTTGGATGGAAGTTATACCAGGTAAATATGAAGTTTTCTGTAGCAGTAAAGGCAGTGAGCGCAAACAGGACAAGTGAAGACAGGTAGTCCAAAGTGAAGCTAATCCACGAGCTATTCTTTCCCTGCAGAATGGGACTACTTGAGCCTGGGGGAGTAGGATTCCTTCCTCTCACTGCTCCCTGGTGCACTGCTCAGCTAGTTCCTCTCTGAGTTGGTTCCTAGGGGAGTTAAGGCAAAAAATCCCAACCAAGAATGAAATAAAGTAAGGATATACTATGGGAAGGATTTAACAGGCTGTCAGGAAGGTGAATTTGTTTCTAAGGCACTTCATGTTCTGGTAACATTAATAAGAAATGAAAGCAAAGACTTGAGCAGAATGAGGGCAACAGTTTTCCAGTTTGAGGGGTCTGAAGCTCCCAGATGAATTCTTCGTGCTGCCCCTCGCGTCTCCATTCCAGAGTACGGCACTTCTCTTTCAGCAGAAACGCCGTGCTGAGTGAGCCACGTTTCTCACTGAGCTCCTTCTGCAGACATTTTGATCATTTGCTTAGGCCAAAGTTTACATCAGAATTGTCTCTGCTGTTTTCAGTTCTAGTGGAATACGTATTTTTTCGCAGAGGAGACAGCAGTGCTGATTTATTATCTCTGTGATTTATTATCTCTTCTTTGCAGAACTACCATATTTAATATCCTATAACAAAATGTAAGAGTGAGGTGGTAACACATTTGTGTCCATGAACCAAACATCAGAAAATGGAGAGTGGAATGTATTTCTGAATAGTTATTTTAAAACAGAGTATCTAGTTTCATGACATAATTACATGGAGTCTTTCAGCATCTCAGATCTCATTTTCTAAACTCAAAATAATCTGCATTCAGCATTGTCATACCCAGTCCAAGATCTTTTTGCTGTATTTAATTGTTTATGCTTACGTTATTAATGGCTGCTGAAATGAAGCCCATACATGACATTTTAATTGCAAGTACAGAAACTCAGTGTGAACTAATAGTCCTTGAATTTCATTTAGCACAGTTTTGTTTAAAGCATTCATCCATTTAACTGGGCAAAATCACTTAATAATCTAATGCTTAGAGCCACTGAATTACAGAACTGTTACACCTTTGCCAGTTCATAGCAGTCTGCCATTACTCATACAAAGTATATATGGTTTACAATAGAGGAGAAACACCTAACACTACGCTTCTTCGTATTAGCTGCTCCAGCTTTCTGGCACGCAGATAAAGTTTTGCCTCATTTGTCAGCTGTCTCAGCATTCACGTTTAAGTAACTGCAAAGAATTTCTATACTGTGAAATCAGCACGATGACAAGACTGGATTGCATAGTTTAAGTCTGTGGAATGAACCAAATGATTACTATCAAGAAATCTAATTACTGAGTCATCAAATACGCAAGATGCCAAAAACTACATGAGGTGGAGTACAAATAGTCTACTCAAGTTTGACATAAGATTCAGGATTTGATTTAAAGACTTTTTCTTTTTTTTTTTAAGCCCTATGTTATACCATCCTTTGCCAAAGTCAATACTGAGTGCAGCAGTCAATTTTCCCAAATGGTTTGCTAAGACATTTAAATAGTTTGACAAAATTATCTAATTCACTTGAAAACTTTCTAACAAAATCTGACTTCATTACCAAATGTATTTATATTGGCTTTATACAATATATTTTTCAAATTCTGGTATAAAGTGTATGCTAGACCAAAAAATTTTACTTATATTGATATTAATTAAACTAAAAGTGACTGAGAAATATTTTGGCATCCAGAAAGTCGGCTTGTCATGATCCAGGTTTAAATATATATTTATTTTTTATTTCAAGTAGCAAAGGTTTATTTTAGCATTTTTTGTAGCGTATGCCATCTATAATGTCTAACTCGGTTTCATTTTGCCCATTGCAAAAATAGTCTTATTTTGATTTGTAGCAGCATGAAGGCAGAAAACCAGCTTTTAGTATGAAATCTTAGGTGAATGTTGCACTTGGCTTGCTTTCTGCTATTTTTTTTAGCTGTTATTATCTAAGTCATCTAAAAATGTACTTAGTTTCATTTGTAAACTATCTCTGTAAATTCCAGTTTAGAACATTCAGTGTGATAAATTATCAGCTTAAATGAAAGCGATATGACGAAAGTTAAGTGAGTTTGAGTGGTGGCACCAAGTTAGGGATTTGCACCAATTTAGCTTAATGACCTAACAAGGTCACTTTGTAGGCTCTGAACACGGTCCCTCTATCCATGACTCTGAGGCCCTCTGTCACTTGTGTCGCCCATAACAAACAGCACTTCTGTTCTCAGAAGAACCCAGGAGTGCTGACAAATAATAACTTTATTGGGAAGGCGATGTGTCTCCAAGGGAAGGGAAAGTGAAACTATTTTTTTTATATTCCTTTGGTAATTTAGGTCATTTCTGCTCTGTAAACACAGCAGTAAATGAAGAACTAGTGGGATTAAGACATCTGTGGTGTCCATAGGTGATGATTAATGAGAACTCTGAATCCAGTCTTGTGAGCCCTTAGTATAAAGGATTAAGTAATCAAGGTTAGAGGAAGGAGTTTACACAACTCTCTCTTGCTCAGGCTGCTCACCAGCTAACTGCAACCAGTTCAAACCACGTTCCAGATGCCCCTGAAGAGCCACTTGCCCATACCAAATCACAAGAAAGAGGACTTAAAAACAATGAAGTGAAAAGAGACGTTTTAATCAGGCTGCTCAAACATCATCAGAATTTTTGTTTGCTTGCTTCTTAGCACCTGTTAATTCAAATATCACAGAAACACTTCAATGTAAAGAGATCTCTGTTAAAAATGTAGTCCTTCATTTCTCTGTACGTGAAGTAACACAAGGTACATGGAGCCTCCCTTCTTGCTCAGTCAGAGAACACCAGATTGAAATTCCTCGTATTTTCAAGATTGAAAATAAATAGGCAGGATAAAATCTTGTGTGGCAGATTTGTATATGTAACACTCCCGTGTTATACTTGGCAGGATGAGACTGTAAGCCAGCTCCTACCCACGTTTCAGCCCTGTTCCGTGCACTGCCAGGGTCCTGTCGGGTGCCTCCATTTCAAAGCAGCATCTGGCCCAGACCCCCGCCTGCTCTCGGTGAGCTGCGGGGCTGGGAGAAAGCACCCGGCAACGACCCCACGTATCTGCTCTGTGGCGTTGGGTTTGGCTCCCGTGTTGCTGGTGGGTGATGATGGCATACAAAGGGTTTGGTGGGTGCTTGCTCGTCAGGTGGGCCCAGCCTCAAATTGTGACTGTAAGAGTTTCACTGTTGCTTGCGAGCAGCTAGTTTTCTGGAGCATGACTGATTCTGGGATGAGATTTAAGAAATCACCCCAAAACCAGTAAAAGAAATGGAGGAGATTCTTTTCAATATGTTACCCATTTCCTTGAACTGCCAGAATCCAGGCCAGGCAGGAAAATGTGTACCTAATTCTAATTACTTTAAGAGACAATTAGGTGTCTTAACTACTTATGTCTAATTTTTATTAATCTTTATGTTTGTGAGCTCACATAAAACTGACTAGGAACTGGCACGTTGCTAGAAGCTTTGTAGGAAACAGACTTTTACTCTCTAGAAGTACTCTGGAGAACTAAATGCCTACACAGTTTTTCTAACAGTTCTTAGGATGAAGGAGATCCATCACTCATTCATGGTGGATTCCACTGGAGAATACTCTTCATTTATAATAGAATACACAAGTCAGTGTTTTAGTCTCTCTTTCAAAAGCACTAAAACCAATAACAAGAAACAGATACCTCTGACAGCTGAAAACATTTTCAGTGGAGGAAGCCAAGAACCCGTCATAATTTATCTCGGTGTTACGGATCTGAGCACGCAAAAGGGGCATCAGTACATCTGTCCAAAGAAAGAACAATGTATAGGTGCGGAGCTGAGGTTCGTGTAACAAAGAAAATCAGTAATTAAAAGCATCTGGTTTCAAATCCCAAGTCATTTATCTCATTGTAGAAAATGTGATCAGAATTCATTTATAATTGTGTCCAGATAGGCTTATACAGTTTTTTTCCCCCCTCTTAAAGCAAAATTAACATTAGCACAGGCTTACTTCAACAATACATGGTTAAGAATAACTTAGTGCTTGATCGTGGGGTAAGATGTTGTTTGGCCGTCAGCAGAAATAGGTGGGCACATATTTCATTTGTGATGCTAAAAGGGCTGGACTGGCATTCATTAGTGAGCCTGCATCAGTGCATCTGCATCAGTGAGCGCTGTGCTGCCTGCCCAGAAGAGAGACTGTGAGAAAACTGGCTGGGAGTACGAAACAAAAGTGTTACAGGAGAAGGTGGGAGGTTGAAGGAGCTGGTCAGAGTAACTCAAAAAGCATGTGAGATGGACTCAACCACAGCTCTTCTGCATTATATTAATGATTTTAGCCATTACTGGTATTATCTGTAAAGCTGATTTTTTTCCTTTTATTTCCAAATTTTGTTTTGCTTTTTAAGTGAAACTTCTGCAGTTAGATGTGAGCCACGTACGCATACGCCAAACGCAGTAATTTATCATAACAAATGCTGAAGTTACCTTAACATCTCCCACTGTTTGGTGTAGGGCCTTTTGGACAGTAAACTTGAAGGAAGCAGACATCAGCTAACTGTGCAGCATCTACCAGCACCTGGAAGCATCTTGCTGCATACTTGCCAGAGAATAATGACCTCAAATGACTAAAATAAGAGAGATCAGTCAAGCATGCAGTACATGCTGGGTAATATTGACTAGACAGTATCTGTGTTTGATTGCATGTCTTTGTAATTGACTTCCTGGCAATCACTGGAACCTAAGGCAGTGCTCTTTATTTAAATATGTTTTGATATTTCTTTGACCACATTAATAAGGATTTTTTTTTACTTTCAAAATATATGTTCCTGCTAGATTGTTAGCAAGAGTAAGTTTTCAAATTTCCCTTACATGTAGTGGCTTCCACTGTAGTGATTCATCAGCTTCATTTCAAAGATTATTCAACAAACCCTTATGAATAAAAACACCTTTCAGGCTGTCACAGTTCCCATAATGATTGCTATGATTAACTGCTCTGCAGACATCACAAATACCAGGTCAGAACAATTGTAGAGAGATTCATTTAACAAAGAAAAAATGTGTTGGTGTAAATGTGTGAATTTGTGTAGGTAATGAAGTGCATTAGAAAATACGGAGTGATGTTTTACGCCCAGCTGAGACTCACGCGTGTGTTTGTTAGTGAAGATTGTGAGCACTTCAGTGAGCCACTCTGTACCTGAAGAGAAGGCTCACACAGAAAGCCTCTGAGCGTACCAGGAGAGCGCTCCTTTGGCTCCTGTGTGATTTTGAACTCGAAGCTATTTGGTATCACTGTTATTGGTATTATTAAAAATATTCCAAAGCAATTAAGTGACCCAGGACTCTTCAGTCACATTAAAGGTCCCGAGGATATCGTCATCTGCGACGTTTATGAAGCCCCTCTTACTCCTCATAGCTGGCTAGCTCCTGCACTCATTGTCCAGGCATTTGTTGGCACTGCTCCGAGCTTGGGTGAGGGAGGGCGCAGAACCGGATTCAAGTAATCCAAGTAAGTATTCTGAGTGAAAAATAGTGTCTTGTATTTATCTGGAAGCTAGGAAAAGGCATTGCCTCAGTCCTACTTTAAAGATGTTACACGCGGAGGTGTGTCCCACGCCGAGCCAGGAATAGAGGCTGAGTCTCTTAAGAGCAGCCACTAACTCCAGCTGGCCACAAGCACAGCGAGGAGAGAGAAAAACAGAGCCACAGCCTCGTACCTTGCTGTCACGGAGCAGACTGAGGCCCTGTAAGAAGGGCAGTGTGTCGCAGCCCAGTAACAACCTGTTTGCTCATTGTTTATGGAAAAGGGTCATGAAATGCAATGATGCCCAGCAAGGTGATCTGCCTTGAAGGATTTATTATATCTCAGGGAGGAGGGGGGAAGAGGAGAAAGGAGGAAAGAGAGAGAGAAGGAAAAGATTCCTTGCATTCCAGAAATGTAGCCAGGGGCACCTGGTAGTGATTAGTGCAAAGGTTCAGCAAACTTCAGATAGAGTCCGTCCTAAAAAAAAAAAAAAAAAAAAAGGCAAAAAAAA
>Ga0065711_1033912_pt1 | contig 24600 bp, 14 predicted proteins | sample Hoacrofraction12_FD_59098 | JGI IMG/M metagenome (GOLD analysis project Ga0065711, IMG submission 59098) | Hoatzin crop microbial communities from Cojedes, Venezuela - Epithelial fraction 12 v2 (version 2) | ecosystem: Host-associated > Birds > Digestive system > Esophagus > Crop | place...
CCCCCCCCCAAATCAATGATATGTCTAACACCAGTGGGAGAAGAGACTAAATTAGGAATTTTCTCACAATATGGATAGGAGGTAGGACTGAAGTGATAGCTGACAAGGTATTAGCTTTAGGAAAAGTGGCAGTAGTGCTGTCTGTGATAAATGCTGGTAAGTAGAATTTACCCATTTTAGCATCTTAATTTGGGCACCCCAGAGTTCAATTTCCCTTGCCTGGCCTGGAGTGCTGAAACAGGTACATTTAATCTCATTTTGTAATATACTGCTAACCACTAAAATACATGTACGTGAAACTCGTAAAAGTATTGTTAAGGGGGGGAAAAGAAAGTTTCTGCATCTTCATTTAAATTGCAAAGAGTAGTTGCCCAAAGGGGTTGGTTGTGAAATTCGTTGAAAATGTGTTTTGTTATTAACCAGTTCTGAACTTAAAATATGTGACAGGCTTCTTTTTCCTTCAATGCCTGAAGCAAAGAAGAACAAAACAGTGTACTAATATGCAGCATATATAAACTGCTATTTTAATAGTAGAACATCATCAACCACAGAGAAGACAGGCAGAAAAAAAATTTACTTGTAAACCTTCAAAGGAATTGATAGTCTTTTCTTCCTCTGTTACTGCAGTAGTACATTTGGCCCATTTTGCCCCCAAGAGTTTTTCAAAGTACTGAATTATATATACATTCCTATTAAGAAGAGCCCACACCCCAGAAGGATAAAAGTCCCACACTAACGTTTCAGCTGCTGAACCTACAGCTTCTTTTGAAGAGTTCATGTTGTTCTCAAGAATCTTAGACTTCTTTCAGTGGAGAGAAAAAAAACAAATGTCTTCTGATGTGTATTTGTAAGTAGATGGCCCTTGTCAAAGGTAAATAAAAGCATTACCTTTACCTATTTATTTGTTAAATGTATTTTTTGCAATGCTAATGAGAGCTGTACACCTACAATGTTAAGATGAAAAGCCTGACAATATTTTTCAGGGTCCTTAGAGCCTCGTTCCAGATTTGTGCCTTGTGTCATTGACACAGATTTTTTTAAGGATTTTTTTCTTTTCTTCTTTTTTTCTTAATGCTGCTTTAAAAGCTGCATTTTCCTGAAGGGAACAGTTGCTCTAATTAGAGCACATAAAAGACTTTTCTTATTGACAACATTATATTTTTGTCCATCAATAAACTCATTAATTGCTTCAGACTTTGTCTTAGGAAAAAAAACCTAAAAAATCTGCAAATTTTTGCCTTCATCCTACATTCTGTAGAGATAATTAAGTGAATTCAGGGTTTGAAGGAATACTTGCAGCCTGTCCAGCTATAACTTCTGGCTACTGAAATGGGAGGCTGTAGGGAAAGACAATCAGCACAGACGACTGTAGAATTTCCCTGTTTAAGTTTCTCTCCCCAAATGCAGCAACAAGCAGGTGACACCATAACTCTGCTTCCAGCATTTTCATTTTCATCTTCTTGGGAAGTTCCAGAATGCTCAGTGCCTCCATTGCAGGAAACAAAAGAAAGTAGATTGTAGTTTGGAAACTTCAGCCTATCAGATACTTTAAAAAAAAAAAAAAAAAGAACCTATCCCTACCTAGAAAATCAAGATTTATGACTTTCTACTTTGTGAGAAAAAACACATTTCGTAAGTGTCATCTTTCCTCTGATGACTTTTCATCAATAAATATAAGAGGATCCCTGCTTTTCTTGGTTTTCTTCATCAAAAAAAAGATAGGCACCAGCCAGAGTAGGGGTGTGCATGCATGCACAACTCCTTTTCCTGTCATCAAAAGTTATCTGTACAAATAATGAACCATTCTCTAATTAACACAGAGACTGGAGGTGCCAATGTACTCTTCCGCTCCCTTCCTTGTATATACACAAGGAAAGGCCTTGTAAAGCCACAATTATAATTGTGGCTTTTGGTCACTTCTTACAGACTTTGGTTTGAAGAAAAGAATATGAACATGATTTTGTGGGAAAGGAGCATGGAGCACATACTCAGCAGAGTTTTCTGAATGTAGGCATCTACTGCTGCCTGCCATTGCAGGGCTTGGGGCCAGGCACTCAGATGGTCTCTGGCTATTTCGTCTTTCACATTCCATGAGAAAGCAACACGTTATTACCACAACTACACATTGTGAAGTATGGTGAGATTGCTAAGAGAGTAATTTCTGAAAGCATTTAAGAAAGTTATTCTGCTAGTCTTAAGGAAGTCCCAACAGCTTAAACTTACTAGAAAGTAGTATAAATGTTTCCACTGTGACTTTTTTGCCACTTTATTTTGGTGCTATCCATTATACAAACTCCCTCACAGATTGCTTCTCAGAACTAATCAATCAGTACCACTGCATAGCTCAAATAACAAATACTACCGTGAGTAAGCAGTGAAAGAAAGACACGCTTTCAGCTGAGAAATGGTATGAAACAAATGGATAACTTCAGTGAGGTGTGGAGATGGAGACAGAGCTGTTCCCATTGGCAGAAGCTGGGGAGGAGAAGGCTTTCTCACCAGTAAAGCAGAGCCACAGACATAAAAGTTAGCTGAGAGCATGCATGGTTGTATAAGGATCAGAGAGGCATGAACAGATTCACAGTTGCACAAGTCACCTTGTACTGAGTATGTTCATGAGAGTTTTAAAACCAAGAAAGGGAGCTTTAATTTAATTGAAGAACAGCTCTAATTAAAACTCACTCTGTGGTGGAAGAAAACCTATTGTTCAAATGAATTCTTTATGCTTGTCATACTAATTTTTTCTTACCAAATCAGATTAGAATAATTATAAGCCTATAATGACATCAAACCACCCCAGTCAACCAGCCACTTACAGCCAGAATCTGACACCTTATTCATGCTGAATAGCAATTTAATCTGTCGTGGGACTACTCAGTATGAGTAATTGTAACAGAATTTCCTCTTTGGCAGATAATAGCATATTTTATCTGTCAATATATCTCCAGAAGATTAGCCAGGCATACTTGCGGTTAGGGTAACTGATCCAAGAGAGGCTGTTGACCGACCCAGCTCATCTCAGAAACAGAGATATGAGAGACATTAGCAGAGACTGTTGTAATGCACAGAGTAACAGAAGAGTAAATTATTGATAGGAAGGTGAGCACCCCTGTTAATATGTGAGGCATCTTTTATAGCTGTTTTAATTCTAGCATAAAATCTTATGCAAATTCTTCGGGACAATGGCAATATCCATTAGCGAAGTTTCTGTCCAAGCAATAAAACCACCTCCAATTTGTTTGAATTTTTGTCCATGGTTTAATTGAATGCTATCCATTCTTGCTGCCAATCCTGTACTAATGGAAACAACAATATTTTCCCCATTTAATAGTGACTTTCTTGATGGAATTCAATATCTTAACCAAATTCTCCTCTGGGAACATTAGGACTTTGCAGTTTTCAGATTTCTTAATGTTAAATACCATCCAGCTGTTAGTAAGAGACTGTTTGCTCTTAATGCCATTGATTGGTAATGGATTTGCTAAGAGTAAGGTTGATCTTTGCTTTCCTAAAGGCTTTTTGCACTAATAAAAAAATAAAGCTACACAGTTTTTGGTTTATGGTCCTATTTTTTTTAACTTGGCAGCATGCATTCATTTCCAGCAGCACTTCTGATCCCCACTGCCAGCACTGTTAGCTGCAATACATCCGGATTCTACCAAGGGGGTCCCATGCACACCAGTTTGCAACTGACAGATTCATTTCCTACCTTCTCTTGAGACAGCAATGAGGACTGAAAAAAATCAGAGGTCCACTGTAATTACTATGTATATTTCAGATTAAATAAATGTGATAAAAGCCTCCATCTGGCTGTTAATCAAATGTGCAGAGGCAGGCTGATTTTCAGTGACATATTACAATATGTCTCTTGCAACAGTCCCTAATGCCATCCTGTAAATTACTTACATTTGGGATTACTTGACTATGGCAGACAGAAATATTTCTCACTGCTTAAGTGCTGCCTACTGGGAGTATGGAGGACACAGTCTAATCTTAAAGTTGTTAAGCAAGGCATTAAGAAATAATGGGGCCATGTTTATTTTACTAAATGCCAATTGTGCTCACACTATTTGAAGATGGCAAACACAATTTAATAGTAGCCTGAGCCTGTTCCTGATGTTGGAAAGCTGTAAAAAGTCTAACAGAGGGGATATAATTGTAAGCAAGTGGTGTGCTGAAACAGTTCTTGAGGAGAACTTTAAAAATCCGGTAAGTCCTGCAAAATACATCAATAGTTTCAAATTATACTCTATCTGCAGAAAAAATGCAGACCTCTCTTGGAACAGAAATTCAGATATTCAGGGCCTTTCATTAAAGAAAAATCCCAACCAGCTACCCAAAAAAAGAAACAACAGAAATTTCAAGGGAAAAATAGAAAATGATGCTGTCATTACTCCGTTTACTTTACTCCTCTCCTTGCAATGGTGGTTGCAATATGTGTAGAGTAAAAATTTACTACATTGGTGAAAGTCTTTTAAAAAACTTGTGGTAAGAAAGAAAGGCTGTGGAAAAATGTGTGGGACATTCACAGAGCAACTAATTCTGCTTAGAAGGGCTGTTCTTTCTTATGATTTACAAATCCTTGAGGTTTACATTTCATAGAACAACAACAAAATTAATTCAAAATTGAAAATACCAGTGCTTATTTTTTTAATTAAAGATAAATCTCCTACCATAGCCAACCTATGGATATCTCTGGTCTACTGTATCACATTTGTACTTCCTATTGAACATTCTTTCTGCCTAGAAAGTGTACCAGGACACTCCATGTAAATCAATGTGCTGCCCAGCAAGGAGAGCTTTGGCCCTTTAAATTCATGTTCTGAAGCCCAGCAAAAAGCCATTGCTGGTCTACTGCTCTTAAAGGACAGCATCTTTGTACTGCAGTGGTTGAAATTGGTTTCCTTCTAGCCACTGGTCTGGAAAAAGTTCTTGGAAGCATTCATGACCCTAGGAAACATCTTATGACATTTTATGCTGTAGAAATATTCTTCTCATCTCCTATTTGATCACTCCAACAACTAACTTTCCCCTCCTTTCCCTACTCAGTTCTTATTCTGTTTTAACTACATTAGATTTTCCACATAAAGCCTTCACCCTAAATCATCTCATTAGGCCACATCACTTGGCGTTCACTCTCACTTAATTGAAGTGGTTCATTAAATGACATTTCCTCTTAAAAGGCCTCTAAATACTTTGTCCTCTCTTTAGGAAAGCAGGAACACAACATGTGAAAGCAAAAAACAGCTTTCCAAAATAAGCTGGAACTAACAGAACTCTTCCAAATGCCACTGCTGAACAACTTTTTTTTTTATCTCTTTCATTGTTCCCTTCATTTCTAATAAGTCTGTTCCCTTTACGTTATAGCCATGTAAGGGACATGATATTTCTCTCTGAAATATTCTGTGTGCATAAAGTGATTAAAAATAAAGAAGCACTCTGAAAATGGGATTTTGATCGTTATGACATTCTGTTCAATGCAGAAGCATTTGTTAGTCAGCAAAATTTTAGCTATGACTATCTCACTGCATCTATAACAGCATCATTTCCAACATGAAGCTACTAGATATTATATTCAGGTGAAAAACAGAGAGTCTTTCTGAAACGTTGAGCATATGAAGCCAATGTGGATATTTCTAGGCTTCTGATGTTACTACCCTTAATTCAGTAAAACAAGTAAGTATGCAACAAATGGGACTTAAAACAAGATTAAGTGCTTTTCTTGAATTAGAACTGGAATGATAGAGTCCAGCTTCAGTCTACAAGACACCGGCTACCAAATGATACACAGATAAATTAAAGAAGGATCTAGGATTGCCTTAGCTTTAGCAATGTTTTTAGCCTTCCTTGCCCTCTGGAAAGCTTTATCAAGCTGCTCCTCCCCCTGCAGAGGTGAGATTCATGAATTCAGAGCCCATTGTGACAGCTTCTCTCTGACACCAACATGTCTGGGTCTGGCGCCAGAAGCAGCAGTGAGCCCACGGCGCTGGGCAATGCATAATCAGAGAGTCCCCCTCGTCGGTAGCAGCCTCTCATCAAAGCGTTGCTCTTGTCACATGGGCCAAGGAGGCAGCATGTGGCCTGTGCCTGCAAAATCTGTTTAAGTACTTTAGGCAGAAAGGGTTTTTTTACACCTTGCAGTCCAGCAAAATCATAAAAATGTACGCTTGCTCTGCCTGGCGAAGACTTAGTCTGCTTACAGCAATGTATAAGCCCTAGAGGTTGGCAAGGTGTCCCTCCAGGACACCATGCCAGTGACACCCCTTTAGAGGTAGGTTAGTTTTTCCAGGTATAAGCATGGAAAACCAGGTTTAAATCCTTGTCATGCAACAAGTAACTGAGTGTGTGCTTTGGCAAAGTGTTTTCCTTATCTATGCCTTAGTTCCCCTAAAAAAAATTGAGACTCATGAACAATGAAAGATTTTGGCTTACAGAATAACACATAGAACAGTGAATGATTTTGAGATGTCATGATAGTAGGGGTAAGGCATGTACTTTACCTGCCCTTACAAACAATACTCTATATAATAGTACTTAAAAACACTTGAAATGGACTTTTGTGGGTTTAATTTTTACTAAGCTTTTGTTGGATGTATTTTTTGTTCTTTGGCTGAAAGAAAACTGAGCATCTATTTTCGTATGTTTGTATCATGAAGAAATTAATAGCTAGGTGCCTTTATTTCTAACAGATGAGACTGAACAAGATAGCCTTACACAGCTACATTACTAAAAGTAATTCTTACCAGGTAATTGATGAAGATAAAAACAAGCAGAAATATGGGAATAAGCCAGAAACAGGATGAATCTACCTCCAGATTATGGAAACAAACAGAGAATAGGGATGTTGTTAAACGTTGTTAAACAGGTCGACATGAACCCTTGGGTTCATAAACAACCTTGAATTTCATAGGAAAAGTTGTTCCATTTTAATAATAGAAACGCTGAAGATGCATGTCAGCTGATACAAGAAGGTAGCAGAGAATTAATGTTTAAAAAATGAACATCTGTAGTCTCCTGGCTTCAGTATTCTTTTTCATCCCAGTAATGTCTACTTTCTCATAAGTGCTAATGATTTATGCATTACAATTAAACTTAGAAAATTACAATTAAAACTATTTTATATTTAGTTACATTAACTTCCTAAAATCTCAGGGGAGCATTTAAAGGTTAGTTCCTTTACCTGTATTTTAATCAAATGCAACAATACTGTTTGGAACTTTAAAATTATATGAAGCAAGCAAACCTGCATTTAGCTCTCAAGATTTCAGTGAAATGTATTACAAAGTAATCCTCCATTTTGGTGACAATTGAGCAACAAAAGCAATCCCAGCAATGACAAGAAAAGACTTATGAAACGTTACTGTTTTAAAAAAATGTGTGTAGAGGTACAGTGATCTGATTTAAGAACTTCAGTAACTGTTCAAGCACATGAACATGTTAGATATTTCAAAGGTCATTTGTGCCCTTCATTGCTGCTATAGGGTATAAGAAGTTAAATCTTCACGGTACTATAAACTAGTATTGTTCAAAGCATTACCATGGCTCTGCAAATACAAGCCATGATATATCACATATGTTAAGTATGACAATCCTGGTGAACAATACACAAAAATAAAAGAGAGCAGCAAATTAATACCCTGCAGAGGTCAGCTAGTTAGTGGCTACCCGAATTGCACCTTGAATACTGTGTTCAGTTTTGGGCCCCTCACTGCAAAAAGGACATTGAGTTGCTGGAGCGTGTCCAGAGAAGGGCAATGAGGCTGGTGAGGGGTCTAGAGAACAAGTCTTACGAGGAGCAGCTGAGGACAGTGGAGTTGTTTAGTCTGGAGGAGAGAAGGCTGAGGGGAGACCTTACCGCTCTCTATAACTACCTGAAAGGAGGTTGTAGTGAGGCAGGTGTTGATCTCTTTTCCCAAGTAACTAGCAATAAGATGAGAGGCAAAGGCCTCAAGTTGCATCAGGGGAGGTTTAGATTACATATTAGGAAAAATTTCTTTACTGAAAGAGTGGTCAGGCATTGGAATAGGCTGCTCAGGGAAGTGGTGGAGTCACCATCCCTGGAGATGTTCAGAAAATGTGTAGATATGGCACTTTGAGATATGGTTTAGCAGGCATGGTGGTGTTGGGTTGACAGTTGGACTTGATGATCTTAGAGGTCTTTCCCAACCTTAATAATTCTATGATTCTATGATTCTACCTGCACTCATAGACAGTAAGAGTCATCCAGGTAGTTGGGGGCTGGAGCACATAATGTCTGAGGAGATGTTGAGAGAAATATGTTTTTTCAGTCTTGAGAGGAGAGAGCTAAGGGAGGAAATATTATTGCTATCTTCAGCTACTACACAGGAACAAGAAAAGGTGATCTAGCCAGACTCTTGTTTAGAGGTGCACAGAGATGAAAGGCAATGGACACAAGCTAGAACATCGGAAATTCAAACTAGAATATTAAGAAATTCTTTTTCACCACCAGGATGGCTAAACACTGGAACAAGTAACCCACAGATGCTGTGGGTTCTCTGTCCTTGGACATATGTAAACCTCATCTGAATGAGGCCCTGAGCAACCTGATGTATGGTGGCCCTGCTCTAAGCTGGGCTTGGACCAGGTGATATCTAGAGGTCCCTTACATTTTGTAACATTCTACAATTCTAGGAAATGGGTTATAAGCCACCAAAATGAAGAATACTCAGAAAAAACTCAAGAGGTTTTCCAGATATCTACATCTTAAAACGAACAGTTAATAAAAAAACAGCATTCAGCAGATGGATGCTAAGATCCTACTATTGCTTTAAGATGCATTTTTCTTTCTGTGTTGTCTTACATTGTTGCCATCACTGTTCCATCCGTATTGTCAAAAATTCAACAGGCTCTCCAATTACTTTTCTCCTACCTTCTAGTAATGGACACACTTGAATCAGGGAGCAGGAGTTCACATAAAACCTTCGAAATTACACCACAGAAAGGAGCTGTATGTTAGCAGAGGAAAACTTTATGTGATATAAAGGGCCTTGTCTTGCTCTAGTAATTTAATTCTTTTTGAAATAATTTTTTTATTTATCTCAAAAATAGGGTCACAACAGCCATTCTAAAAAAAAGTCCATACTAGATTATTTCAGATAATGTTTTACAAAGCATTATACATAATAAGAGTGTCAAAGATCAGCAAATTGTTCCAATAGAATTTACATCAAATTATATATACAATTACTGGGAGGTTAGATTTGCAAAGAAATGAGCTGACATTTCAGCATTCAGTGGCAATTGCAGTATTTTCAATCTGGGGATTTCAGTTTTATGGCCAGCTTGACAAAACTAGTGTAATTCTGTTTTTCTCAGGTATAGATAGGTTTATTTACAGCAAGGTCAACTCATTTGAAATCTCTCATATATCTTTACTCACTAGAGAAATTGTCATGCAAGTAAAACTTTGGATGGTGGTGTTTCTCTGTAAGAGCAGAGAGTAAGAACCAGCAACCATAGAAATTGCTTCTCTGCCTGTCACATTTGATATTCAATGCACAAAACATTCCATGGATAAAAATATACAAAATATACTGCAGCTTATCTCCATCTAAAAACAGCAAGCACAAATCTTTGAAAGTACACTGTAGCCCCCAAACACGGCAGATGTTCTGATGGGACTACCACATGGAAGCCCTCATCTAACAATATGACAACTAAATATATGGTCCAAATCAAACCTGGGGAGATAAAACCTTGCTGCAAAAATTCTGATCTGCAATTTCCCTCCACCCCAAAATTCTGTGAGAAAACATTCTGGAGTGCATTAGCCATCTCTCTTTTCCCCCTGCTCCCCTCAATCCCTTTCCCAATGGTAATTTAACTTTAAGGAGAGTAAAATTTCTTAGAAAATCTGTTAATGATGTAGTATCTGAACTATATTTAAGAGTGTGCTTCCACAGACTTTTCTGGCTCTCCTGCCTTCCACAGCTCTAGCACCGTCCTTCTTCTCTGTTACTTTTTCATGAAAGATGTTCATATGGCTTCATCAAAACTGTCATTTAAAACAACTTCCCCAGTGCCACAAGCATCTACATAAATCCCGTTATTGCCTTGCTATGGTGGTGGTGCTGCTTCCTGTTATCGCTTTGGAAATTAAAAAGTTTTCCTTGTCCCAGAAGTATGTTCCATGAGACCTCATGCATTTTTTTCTATTCAGTGTTACTCTGTACTCAGGATGAGAACCAAATGCACACTTAAATATCTTTAATACATCTTAGGTCAAATTTGAGCAACAAAGTCATGAAGAGTGTTCACAAAAGCATGGCTTAAGCCATTTAAAGGACAGGGAGACAAATGTGTCCCTGAAGAACACATCTTTGGGTAACTACTATGCTGTACTGTGCATGCCTAGAGGCATCACTATTTTGGCTGAGCTGATCATCTCTGTGCCTGACTGGTGCATAAAGTTGTTTTAAAATCACAAAGTAGGTGCCTCTAGCTTTAAGTTTCCTGAGGGCCCAATTGATTTGTTTTACCTCGAGAATGTTAAATACACACTTGAAAACACTGAATTAAAATGAAATTGTACTAGCAACAGACAATTTTATTCAAGATGCAATATGAAGCGGAGCATAATCCTTATGTCTCACTAGGGGTGTGGACATTAATAGGGAATATTAAAGTAAATATAATTCTGGCATGCATGAAAGAGGGTGAAACCCCCTGAAAATCGTAAGGACATCACCACAACAAAATTACATGCCATGGCCATGACCACCTTCTCACTATGAGACAGAAATTAAGTCAAGTCCCCAGAAGCCAATAGTCATGTTATCTGAGGTAGGGTATTGTGAGTTTAATTTAAGAAAACACCACTTTTGAATGAAACTGGCTTGAAGCATAGGTAGAGCGAACACATGAGTTATTTTACCCAAAGAAAGGTTTAAAATGCCTGATTCCCCATCGACCTCCTCTTCTATAGTTGACTGCCTAACATCATGCACTGAGAATCTGATTGCCTCTTCTTTGGCCTGGTTCTCTGTTGACTAGGTGTCCCTAGATAGGCAAATTCCTCCTGGGCAAATAACTCAGAAGATGGATGCACTGGCACATCGCTTCTCTCCTCTCCCTTTCATGCATAAGCAAGTGTATGCTGACCTTTAATGGTATGATTTGGCCTTGAGCATGATCAAAATGTTCCAGCATTCCTAGTGGGATAGAAACTACTTTCAGCTGGGTAGTTCCTCAACAACATTTCATCTGTGAATGAACTGGAACACTGTATTTGAGTACATCTTATGTGAAGGACGTGGTGTCACTAACATGTTCTGCTACTTTCTGTAATGATTAGTTTGATTCCTGACTGTACGTTCAATAGAATACAGACACTCAGTTAAAATCTCTCTCTCTCTCTCCATCTTGCATCTCTTCAGAGGTATGTACTTCTGACACAGCAATTGATTATAACATAATGTTCTTGAGCACATTTGCATCTAGTTGATAAGGTACATTACTCATTTATGTTCACGACTACTCAGTTTAAACAATTGCATTTTAGCGTCATATGATGGGACTATGTTCACTCTGTTAACATTTTTATGGGAACACAGAAGAAAATACCGTATGTGAAATCTTCTTGGAAACTTTTCTTCTAAGCACTCATTTTTTTACAGAATTTATCTTCTAGTTATTAAAAGAAGATCTGTAGAAGAAGCACAGCTAAATGTATATCACACCTTCTAGTGTTGCTTAAATTTGTTCTTTGAAACATCTGCTTTTCAAGATTTATTTACCTGTCTGTGACAGCCAGACAAATTACTGCAAGACTTTTTTGCCACAAGAGATGTCTGTCATTTTAGAGAACAGATGCAGAGAAAGAAGTTGATTTGCCTTTTCCTGAAATATGTGGGAAACAAAACTTGCCCAAACAAAACAAATGCTTTGGTTTTCCATTACGTCCACGAAGAGCTACACCAGCCACCCTTTAAATAAACACTGTCATGACTGAGCCCCTCATCAGAGGCTTAACCATGAACAGTTTAACATTGTGTATGCTTCATGCTTGCTTTACTTCAGTATCTAAGACTGCAGTCTTTCTCCCGTCTGACCCAATAAACATTTCAAGCTTTTAAGTATTTTAAACAGCTTAAAACTATTACTAAGGGTTGTTGGCTGACAGAGATGTTTCTTAGCCAATACAGACTACTTCTGGGACCTTCTTTGTATGCCGTGTGGTCAAAGATGTGTTTCTTAACGCAAAGAATACAGAAACCATTCTGCAAAGAACTCAACAGGTACTTCTTTCATGCACCTGTTTATGTTGTGGCCTGTCATGTATTTAAACACAGTATCATCAAGAAGACTTCTTGAACCAGATTTATAAACTTTAATGGAAGTCTGTCACATTATCTCAGAGCAGAGAACAAACTCCAGGAAGTATGTGCAGCCTGGTGGGAAAGAACAACCCTTGTGCTGGGACATCCCCAGCAGCCACAGCCAAGCAGTAGATTTTCAGGAAGGATATTTATCACTTCCAATCGCATATTTTTGCATAAGGTTTTTTTATGGACTGGTGATTTTTTAGACATTAGACAAGCTTTATGATCAGCTTTTACAGAAAACATTGTTTAAAATGCTGACATGTGAAGGAAAATATTAAAAAATAAATTTGTTCAGTCCATAAACTCACACACAGAAGCAAATACTGAAGGAAATGCTAGAGAAAGCCTCTGCTTTTAACTCCAGCTCTCAGTCTGACTTCAAATTATCCCACCTCTTCATACGCCAACAGCAATGTGGATAGGATTACTTGAGGAGTAAAATACCACACAGTGTAAGAACTTCAGCGTATTGTTCTTTAAAGAAGCAACAATGTGTATGGGATCCATGACACGTCAAAGTACCAGTTCAGTGGGTTGCTTAAAGAGAAGAAAATGAATGTTGTGAAACACTCCAGTACAACACTTTGAAATGTCTCATACATGCCCTTTGAGGAAACATAAAAAATGGTGCCTGTGATTGCTTTTCATAGCTGACAACAGCATTTTGATATCAGATCTTCCTTTTTGAGGTAGAACCTGTGTGAAACAAGCAGCTGTGTGCATCAAAACCAAAATATTCTTCCAAAGAGCTACAAGAAAGACCTAAGACATAAAAGGACTGATAATTATAACAGCAGAAACATAATGAGCTCTGTGTGTAATTGAAGGTGAGTTGAACTGTTCTTTCAAACCAAAAAAATCAAACTTCATTTTGAACATGTTTAGGAAGAGTTATTCTAGTGCTAACATTTTAACAGTGTTTTTACACCTAAATTGTACAGGAACCTTTTATTCCCAGAACACCCTGAAAACTAGATGACTCATTTCAACAGGTTACACCTCATGAAACGTTTTAAACAAACTTGAAAATCAATTATAACAAAAGAGATGTTACACTGGTTGTGGAAATTTTGAAAAAAGCAAAGCCATGCTTTTCTTTACATCATTATGTGCTTATTAATGTCTTTAATACAAGAACACAAACAAAATATTTTAAGAGATTTTAAAGAAACAGAAGAGACTGGAAAGACTGAGAAAGGGAGAAAAGAATCTGCCTTATGAACACAAACCCTCTTTCCTTCCATTTTGCCCATTTCATTCACATTTGTTCATAAACAATGTTGAATCATAGAGATGCAGCCATGCTTTCTGACTTGTGCTACTTCCTACATCACAGAATGCTCTAAAATTCAGCAGAAAGAGTTACTATGCCTGTGGATGAAACCAACCCAGATTAAAAAAAATATTGGATATATTTCTTCTCTCTATGTGGTAGGGATGGTGAAAGAAAAGGCAGATTTTCAGAGGTTCCTTAAAAACATAATGAATTAAAATGAGCATTCCCTTTTCTTAGCTATTGCAGTGATTATTAGTAGCAGGAACAGGAATACCAGTTTAATTTTACTTATATAGTTCTCTGTATCACTCAGAGAAAATAAATTAGTGTTAGAAACTGGTCTTGTGCTTGCTTCCTCCAAATACTGTCTCTTTATACACTATTCAAAAGAAAAAGTAATTCATTAAATTGTGATAGGAAATAAGATACATCTTTCTCTGTATTGCACTGTTGCCCATTTCTGTTCTTACAGCATTGAAAAAACAGAAGCATACTAAAGGGAAATAAAATACATGCTTGTATATCCCTGTGCATCTTTGGTTTTTCTACATGAACACCACCAAAAGAGAGACTGAGCTTTAGGAAACGGTCCTGTTTCCTTGGTGTGCAAAACGCATCCTGCTGGTTCACAGAACTGCTGGATCCCTTCCCTGCACTTCAAGAGCTGCCTCCTTCTAGTAGGCAACCAGCTCTGAACTTTTCCCTGTTCGTCAGTCACAGCAGTTAAAACAGCAATGGCACAACCGAGCTCATGGGTTCTGCATCGTATTTTGTATGTGTTCCTAAGTATTTAATGCTATCAGAAAGGGGATGCAGAGACATGAAATGGCATCCTCTTTAAGAAGGGTAAAGATGGGAATAAATACAAGAGTGAAACTCAGCCCTTACTAAGTCAGCAGGAAGCTTTAACTAGCAAAACCAGATTTCAAGCCAGAATACTAGCCAATGCTCTATTCATTGTTGTATGATTAGCAAAAAAAAGATGGGCAAACATTAGATACTTTAGGATCTTTTTGCCTTTTTTTCTTTTCTTTCCCCAATTAGTCGATTGCTTTGCTGTTGTTAAATTCCTACTCTTTTCAAGGAATCTCATTTTCTGTCCATTGAAGCAAAACTGCAGAAAAGAATTGAGAAAATGGTGGGGCAACTAGGCAGGTAAAATCCTTGTAAATCCTACTCAGAACTGCTTAATTTTCTGAATCCTTGCTTCAGGGAGATGAAAACCCTATTGGCATAGTCTGAGCTGCACTGATGTCTGAGCAGGAAGAGTTTACTGTAGATTTGGAAGCTTGACTTGTTAAAAAAAGGAAAGAAAGAGTGAGAAATTAAGATTCCTCTGTTATGATGGGGTTTTGTACAACACAAGCCTCACTGATAAACAAATATAAACAAACAGAAATTAGAAGCACTAGAAGTGGTCACAAACTGCTGAAGGTCTCAGTTTAATTAGTATTCAAACTACTAGCAAACCATCTAGCTCATTTTGATTCATTATGAAACATTACTGGAGAAACAGAAAAATAACATAATTCCTAATGATTAAGACTGCCATTATGTATATTTGTACAGGCATCAGATTCTTTTCAAGTTGCTGGGACCAAGCCAGGATTCCAATTTTCGCCTGAAGCAGGCAAGAGACTGCTGAAATGAAACTTTAACATCCCTATTGCAAACAAAAGCCTGCCTTGAGAGTGTATGCTCAGTTCAATTGCCTGGATATACACACAGGGGCAGAGTCTTTGCTGCATCACCTAGTGGAATAGAAGTGCTCTTGTGTGTTCCCTATAAATTCTTTAACATACTTCGAGCATCTGATGTATTACTCCAGTTGTAGCACTGTATTAAGCTGCAGTATCACTTCCTTTTTTTTCTTTAGCAAAAGAAGATACAGTTAGGACGTACTTAATGGATGGGCTAGGAATCAACTCTAGACCTCCTTCACCCATCCACCTTACCTTCCCCAAACAATCCAAACCTGAATATTCCCTCATGTATTCAATGCAACATGCACAATATTTTATACTTGAAGTTACTAGGTTAGACTCACAGAGCTTAAGCACTGTAAGCTACTGTTATTTGACAGCTCTTACTGATGTGTAGTAGCAAGGAGCCAGCTTAGAGTCTGTAAAACCAGAGCATTTGGATGAAAATATCTGCACAGATCATTAACTTCTACCCATTGATGCCTCTCTAGTTGTTTCCAGTGATTCTCCTCTCACTCATAAACGGGTGGCTATTGACAAAGGAGAGTAAAATCCAGATGCTTTTAGATTTTCAGGGCTACAAGTCACTGTTTCTGGTCTATGTCTGGATGTGAATCAGCTGTGCTTTCTCCTGCCTATGTATCCAAGGGAGCAGGGTGGACTGACCAGGATATGTATCCTCTTAGCAGCTAGACTTTCACACCCAGCTTTTTGGTAAAAGCAGAAATTGAATAAAGCATGCTAGTAAAAGACAAGATCCGCAGCAGCTTCACTGCAGGTCTACAGCGGAGGTACAGCTTGGGACCCAGAGAGCAGCATGTCTCTCCTGGCTCTCTGTGGAAAGAATCAGAACACAGCTTCAGCCTGATGTCGGTTTCCAGTGCTTACTCTTTCAAGACAAGAAGCTATAAGGGCTCTGTTGATGCACCACAGTCTGAACAGCATCACCTTTGCTGCAAGATCTAGGAATGCTCCTGAACATGAAAAGCAGCCTAAATTTTATGCATATCACCAGAAGAAAAACTGCCAATTGAAAGTCTCTAATTGCATAGCTATTTTTCCCAGAGGAAAAAAAACCAAACTGACACAAAAGCCCACCATATTAATTATTTTCTTTTATCCACTATATAAGATCACTTTTTTTATGGCTTCATCCATGAATTTTGCAACTTCTGAGTATAGAAACATGGGGAATTTTGGTGGCAAAAACACTGTATATGTATAAAATATTCACAACGTACTTGATGCTCATATAGATCTGCTCTCATCGGAACTACACTCAAAATTACATTCGTGCAATGATCACCAGCTTATTCTGATTTCATAAAAACTATACCAAACATTTTACCTATTGTTGCTGTGGCAAATCAACTCTGATATGGATGGCAGCCTATTCACATGGTTTGTACATTAGTAAGATTTTAACAGCAAGTTATACTGCTAGCAGATTTAGTTAAACTACATTGGATTAAGGTAGAGGGTTATTACAGTTTGATTTGATGATCTTGCAATTTTTGATATTTTTATCCGTGGTTATAAAATCTAAATTTGTATTACCTCTCTATACGCTTTATGTTCCCCATTCCTACCATTATTATAACATATGGTCTTTTGGCTTCCCTTACTATTTCGACTAATTGTGGAACCATTACTGCTATTACAATCTTAAGGCGCCCATACAGTATTTCTTTACACATACAAGGTGTTTGAGACTTGTAGGTTTCTAGTAGTGTGATTGCCAATTAGTTTGACAGTCATTTTACCACTGAACTCACACAGTAGCTGGCCACGGGGAAACATTATTTTTTCACTTCTAGCAGTACGACTCATTCTCTGTGTTCTGTTATCTTTTTTTTTAATAAAGTAAATTATATAGCAGGATGAGTAAATGATTTTTTCATCTGTAGTTTGCACTTGTATTATTGGGAAGGAGGAAAACTCATAACTTGGTTTTTATGATTTTATAATTTCAATGAAACTGTGGGACTTGGCAATACAGAGCCTAAATTTGTAACTAATTTTGTTAAGATAACGTAACATCACTATTAGTTATGGCAATAATGGGGGAATTAAGCTGCATTTTCAAGCGTCTCTGTCTCCTTCATGACCATTTGACTTTTATTTGGCTTACCAATAAAATCTTAAATTTAGGGGAAAGACTTGCAAATTCTGTAAACAGTAAAAGAAAACGCACTCTATTCAAAAGCATTTTTCAGGAAAGCAGAAAGTACTTTACTGTTATGAGTACATGCATAAGAAGTAGCCCATTTACTTTTATGTTTTCAGAGTTGAAGCCTAATTAAACTATACCATGGCACCTTTAAAAAGTGATTTTCAGTGACAAAAAGTTCCAGTATTTGCTGTTTTTCACAAGCCTTCTGACCGAGACCTGTCCTAGTTTTTAAATTCTACGCAGATAGAACAATGTACCTTTGTAAAAATAATCTTTCAAAACATTAAACTCCTTAAATAATCTAGCTTTACTAGTTTATAGCAAGACAGACTCCAGTTGAAACTGTAACTGCTTTTTCTTTTTACCAGACAATAAGAGAACAATGCTTTTGTTAAGAGTTCCAAACAAACTGTGTACTCAAATCACAGGTACATTTTCCAGGTACAGCTAGAGCCACAGCGGGCACGATGACAAAAATGTTCTCATGTCGCATGAAGATGTTTCTCCAGCAGGCTTTGTTTCTCCCTGCTAAACCTCATTTTGTCAAAAGATGACAGTTGGCCTCTTCTAAAACTACCAGAAGTCAACACAAATTTCTGAATGGCCTCTTTATGAGAAACACAGGGACATAGTAGTTCTTGAAAATGTTGATGATTTGTGTAATGATCACTGACTTTTAGTCTGATTTTGTAAGACTTGCATCAAATGATTTTTACCTATGTTTGCTGTGGTAAGTGAACTGTGATATGGGTAACTGTATATTTACATTGTTTGTACATCAATAAGGTTTTAATAGTAAATTATATTGTTAGAAGATTTAGTTGCCCTAAATTGGATTAAGGTAGAGGTCTATTACGGTTGTGATTTAGTCATCATGCAATTTTTAGTATTTTTATCTGTGGTTATTCAATTAACATATTCAAATCTACTTTTCTTAACATTGAAACAAAAATAGCCTTGTAGTCTGCAGTTATCTTAGTCAATAACCTAATAGTTATAAAGACCCATTTTGATTTAACAATATTATCATTTTTAAGAAAAATTAAATCTATAATATGAGGTTGATATGTTATTATTAATTTAAATTATCAATAACAGATATGCAATTTTTTCCTGGTCAATAAAATCTTAGAACACAGAAATGGCTGTACTAGATCAGAAATCACCACCATCTAGTCCGATTTCATTTACAACCAGATGAAAAATGGAACACATAAAGTTCCCCTTGTTCACTCACCTGTTTTCTGACTCTAGAGTCTAGAAACTTTCTGCATTGGTGACTGTATTCACATCACTCACTTTTTTCATGTCATTTCTAATTTAATTTAACTGCTACCACCTCTCTTTCAGCTATCTCTCTTCCAAGCTGAAGAGTGCTAGTATGTTTAATCTCTCTTAGCACAGACATGATTTTCAAACGCCAGCTATCCTTCTCACATTGTGTCTCTCATTTTATTATATCTTTTTAATGCCAGATAACCAGAATTTTGTGCAGTATTTCTGATGCAGAGGTGCAGTATTAGCGCTATTTAAGGTGCACCACAGATTTATGCAATGACACGGCAATGATTTCTAATTGGGTTTCTACTCATCTCCTGCTTGTGCCACCATTTTACCTGCCTTTCTGTATTGTCACTGAATCCTGACTTATTTTCAAAGAACTAGCTGCAACAATCCAATATTTCTTTACAAAGTATTATCAGCAGCTCATTTAGACCTCGTGTTCACTGTTCAAGTGTGTACAGCTGAATTGGTTTTCTAGAACCAATGCATCACTTGCATTTCTTACTTTTAATATTTTCATTAGATTGCTTCTGTAACTGTGCATTGCGATTCTACAAAATGTTGAAGTTAGTTAAATGTCGCATGCCCATAACGATCATGTCTTTTTGTTTAGTAGCCCCTCCCCGCGCAGTGTAATCCAGCTCTTCCTCCTCCTCACTCTGCTTGGCAGTTGCCTTTCCTCTCCCCAGCAAAGAGCAAGAGTGCTGTGGGGTCAAATAACTGTGCCACTGACACAGTAGGGCTCTGTGACTTGTCTCTTGGTAGTGACCTAATTAATATCACTTCAGATAACAAATGAAAGACTTCTGTACTATTCACAGCCTTGAAATATCTCAGGTTATTTTACAAGTGGCTTGTGAAAATAGCACGACTGGGCAGGAGGGGATTATGCCCTTAATATGTGAAGGAAAAACACGCATCATCTCTGGTAGACTTCTATAAATACTCTGACACCGAAAATTATGAAGCTTGCACAATTTTATCATAAGAAAGGTTTCTAAGGTTATGTAAACATAAAAGATCTGTGAAATGGGAATAAGGGCTGTTCAGCATATGAGTACACAGTTTTAATTTATTTTAAATTCCTCTCATAAAAACACAGTTGCTGTCCAGTAGTAGTAATATTTAGCATTATCTACTATGGTATGGCAGATGTTCAGTATATATTTTGAAAACAAGTAAGAATTTGAGGTAGTGTTACTTTTTTCTTTGAAGCAGGTTCTGTGGACACTTCACACAGAAATTGGGTCTTATCTTAATATTCACACCTTATCAAAGTTGTGAAGTTTTACATGAAATAAGCAAATAGAGTAAATGCTTGATAAGCGCACAACAATATAAATGTTTTAATCTTATCATGAAAATTACTTATCTGTAATAACACAGACTGACTGCTAACAAAACAAAAACCTCATTCTTTTTCTACTTGTCTCTGTATGCAATGAGCAAGTGAAAAAAAAATCAAATTAATGCAATATTTGGGCATAATTATGTCACAGTGCCTGTTATTCAGCCTTCCAAATAAGCTTTCTAAAATGAAACTTAAAGAACGGGATTTAGCCCTAATGTTAAACATGGTCCTAATCTCCCAAAGACACACATTCATTTGACTCACTTTAAAAACAAATGTAGCTTCCCTCATTTCCATGGGATTGCTCATAAAGCACAAAGTGTGTGCAGGTAAGCTTTTGCAGAATTGTGATCATATCTACAGCCTGATTAATGACATTTGTCCAGAAAATAAGAAATCACAGATCATAGGAAGGCACCTAGCACAGTGCTAACGTTAACAACATACTGCATGATTATGTAGTCACAAACTAATTCGATTAACATGTAATTCTAATGTAAGTTTAATGTCATGAAAAGTTCTTAAGATTTCAGTATAGACCTGAGAAAAATATGCCATCTATAAAGTTCAGACTGAATAACACACTGCTACATGGCAGGCCTTATTCTTTCTAATGCTTTTGCCCTACTATGTATGTAAGCAGTGCTCCCAATGCAGCACAGCTCCGCTGCTGATACATCATTTTGGTTTTGATTGCTGAAAGAATGGCTGTCGAATACAGTCAGGATTAGCTCACATTCCTGCAACAGTTAGTGGTCATTGTGTATTTTATGGCACTTACTGTCACAATCTTAAAACCCCACTTTTTTTAGTGCTACATAGTTTTATTTCTATATTTTTATCTGTATTTTTCTTTCATTAAGATACAGGCAATGCAAAGACAGTAATTAATGCTAATGCAATATCAGAGGATAAAACTGAGATATTAAAATGTAAGACGTTAGTGGAAAGAATAAATTTATTGACAAGGGTCAGTTAATTAAAGATTAAATAAAGACCATTTTGTTTTGACAGAAAAGAAGGAGAGTCCATTCTCATGATAACCGCCCTGGAAAATTCCAAAACATTTACAACTTTCACTAATAAATAAATCATTCACAGTTATTTTTGACCAAGAACTGAAGTTAGAAATTAGGTTTTAGTTGATGTTCAGGACCAATAAAGCTGATGTTTGGAATTCTAAACTGACCAAGATTAACTCTGAGAACATTTGATTGCCATTTTCAATTTTCCCCTTTCCAGAAGACTTCTTTTCAGCATACTGTGAATATTGCAATACGGCTAAAATAACTGCACTTTTCCAACATTAGTTGTTTTAACACAGCATAAATAATCATCTTCTAACCCCTACAAAGAGAATTAAAACAACTTTTTTTCAGCATTAAATAGCCATATATTGAAGGAATCCAGCAACACATGGAGAAACCTATGACTGTAATGCTTCTAAAAGTTTGTGTGTCCTTTTTTAAATTATATTATATTCTTTCATAACTTGAATCCTTTCATTATAATTTGTTTGGAAGGAAAGATGACCTAGATTGTCACGTGTGATACTAAATGTAAAACTCAGATCTTTTCAGGAACCTATCTCAACTGGAGGGTTGCGAGTTCTAGTGCAACATCAGGTATCTGCTGTTGCTACCATAATATAAATCTTAAGGATGAACAGAGAAGAATAAAATAGAACAGAATAGAACAGTTGAGGTGGAATGGACCTACAACGAGCTTCTAGTCCAACTGCCTGACTGCTTCAGGGCTGACAAATAGTAAAAGCATGTTAAAACATTCTATTAAGGGCATTAGCCAAATGCATCTTAAAGACTGATGGGGACGGGGCATTACCACCTCTCTCTCTAGGAGGCCTGTTCCAGTGTTTGACCACCCTCTTAGTAAAGAAATGCTTCATGGGCTGCATCAAGAGAAGTGTGGCCAGCAGGTCGAGGGAGGTGATTCTGCCCCTTTGCTCCACTCTGGTGAGACCCCACCTGGAGTCCTGCATCCAGCTCTGGGGCCCTCAGCGCAGGAAAGACATGGACCTGTTGGAGTGGGTTCAGAGAAAGGCCACAAAAATGATCTGAGGGATGGAACAGCTTTCCTATGAGGAAAGCCTGAGAGAGTTGGGGTTATTCAGCCTGGAGAAGAGCAGGCTGCGGGGAGACCTTAGTAAGGTCTTCCAGTACTTAAAAGAGACTTGTAAGAAAGATGGGGACAAACTTTTTAGCAGGGCATGTTGCGGTAGGAAAAAGGGTCATGGCTTCAAACTGAAAGAGGGTAGATTTAGACTGGCTATAAGGAAGAATTTCTTTACAATGAGGGTGGTGAAACACTGTAACAGGATGCCCAGAGAGGTGGTAGATGCCCCATGCCTGGAAACATTGGAGGCAAGGTTGGACGGGGCTCTGAGCAACCTCACTGAGTTGAAGATGTCCTTGCTTATTGCAAGGAGCTGGAACTAGATGACCTTTGAAGGTCTCTTCCAAACCAAACTATTCTATGATTCTAAGATTCTAATGTACAGTCTGAACCTCCCCTGGTGCAGCTTTGAATGATTCATACGCGTTATATCACTGGATCCCAGTGAGCAGAGCTCAGCACCTCCCTCTCCACTTCTCCTCCCCAGAAAACTGTAGAGAGCAATGAGGTTGCCCCGAGCCTCCTTTCCTGCAAACTAGACAACTCCAATGTCCTTAGCTGCTCCTCAATTTGATGAATTAATGCCAATTCTATGACTCTGAATGAACAGAGCAATTTAAATATGGGCATAACTAAAATACTTCCCCAAGTAAACTACCTCCTTTAAAAAATCAAGTCATCAGTAATGGAAGTGATATAAGTAAAAAGTGTGTGATAATAACAAAAACTGTGAGAGAGAAATATACGTCTGAAATGGACAACTGCAAATAATAGATAGGGAACTTGGAGAGCTTACTATGCACAGAAGATTTTCATGAATATGATGCCATTCATTTTCTCTCATTTCTCCAGCTTTGTTTCTCCTATTGTCTTCCTCACCCATTTGTTTGGCTAATGAGATCCATTCAAATTTAAACACCTGTGATTTTAAACACTCATTAAAAGTTTACTCTGGGTTCTCCACTAAAGTTTGTGAAAGCACGAAGAAGAATTATCAGCACTGTTCTGTAGCCATCAAACTGCAAGAGAGAGAAGAGTTTAAAATATGCCCAATCCTAGAAAACCCTAATCAGATGATCCCAAGGGAATGAAGACTATATTGTATATGAACTCTGTTTAAAGCACATGCTAGCTGTTGGACCTGTTTAATTTTCGTTTACATTGAGATAAAAAATGTGATTTAGGTTTGTGTTTGAATATAGAGCTAAGCTCAAATGGTGCCAGGCATCCACCACAGAGTCAGAGAATTCTTCACAAAATGTGTTAGGAATTTGAAAGTTGTTCAGACAGACTAGAAACTGGGACTGTATAAACAGGGTTAGTAGACTGTAACAGAAGATAACCCAGATACATCTCCAACAGCAAAAAAGGTAAAAAAAAAAAAAAAATCCTGAAAGGATTTGAGCAGCATTAACATCCAAAGCCCTAGAATCTGCTCATTGTGTTCTGTTTTCAGAACAGACAGCTTCCGTCCATTACTTTTTTATAAAAGACACATTAGAAAATGTGTTTTAGACTGACCCATGTGTTGTTCTTAATATGAACACTACATTCTGTTAGTATACACAAATGCATGCAAGCATTGCCTATGAAAACAGAAAAGTTTCCTGCTCTTGAACTTTCCTGATGTTCCTAAGTTCTTCATAACACTGCAAATATAAGAAGAGTGTAGTGTTTTGCACTGCATACAACCCATCTATTTTATTATGATGCTGAAGGCAACCACATACTAATGTGAATTTCTCTTGTGTATGGATTATTCCCCTGACTGTTTATTTGGTTGAGAAGGATTTAGAATTATGTAAAAATCCTACAGTTCACCCGTATTTCATAATAAATATAGAGAAGCACATTCTGCATGGGAAATTGAAACTAAAATCTCTGGGTGTCATACTAGCAATCTGCAGCAAATTTTTCCACAGAAGTGATCTGGTAAGAATTAGTGGATACTATTCAAAAGCACCAGGAAGTAAAAAAGTGGACATTTCAATCACACAAAAAAAATTAGCACACTTCCCCACAGTCATGTTATAATACAGGGGCTTACGACAACAAAAACAACAAAAAAGTCCCATATGAACTAGGAATCTATAAAACCACTCACAAATTACTTGGTACAAGGTCTTGTGGTGGAGGAGAGTCAACTTGAATGTAATAAAAGACTAATTTCTTCTTAGCATTACTAACTCCAGAAACAGTGGGAACAGATGCTTCAGAGATGAACTGGAGGGATAGGGCTCTGAAATTAAGCAGCCTTTAAAAACGTAAATCACCCAGGGCTTCTATTCTTTTGTAAAACACACAGCTTATCAAAAAAAAAAAAAAAAAAAAAAAAA
>Ga0065711_1004509_pt1 | contig 24599 bp, 8 predicted proteins | sample Hoacrofraction12_FD_59098 | JGI IMG/M metagenome (GOLD analysis project Ga0065711, IMG submission 59098) | Hoatzin crop microbial communities from Cojedes, Venezuela - Epithelial fraction 12 v2 (version 2) | ecosystem: Host-associated > Birds > Digestive system > Esophagus > Crop | place...
TTGTTGTTCCTGTTCCCTCTGTTTGCTGTTCTGTTAAACTGCCCTTATCCTGACCCACCAGTTTTCTGCCTGTTTCTTTCCATTCTCCTCCGCACCGCGGCGGGGGGAGGGGCGGCCGCATGGCGCTTTTTGTTGCCGGCGGCAGCAGAAACTAAAACAGTTTCAATAGATGAAAAATATGGTATCTCCCTGCAGCCTTAGAGGGAATTAATTTACTTTTCATAATTTCAGAATAAGTCACAACATATGGACAGTGTCTGATGTGGAACAGCCACCAAAATTTGGGATAATTCTGTGGTGCTCATTCACACTTTTCTTCCTGTTATACCTTTAAAATTACATTTCAGAATGACCATCCTCTGTACAGTAAATTCTAGAAATGAAACAGAAGATTATAAAGGTCATTAGAGTTATTGACAAAAATAATGCAGGTATGGTTTGAAGAATTGCACTTTCTCCTTTCCAAGAAAATGTTTGAAAGCCATGTTACCATCTTCCTGTGGTGCTGTAACAATTTTGGCAGCTGTGAATTGCTGCTCTATACTATTTATGATAACTTCTATTTAAATAATTTTCAACAGCTTCCTCAAACACATGGCACCAGTGATGGTTAGGACTCAGATGCACAATTCACGTATGCATTATGAGATGAGACCTGCATGAGCAATATTCTTATCTGGTATCTTGAATAATTAAGGAAATTTACCTGAACAGCAAAGCAGATTTAATTTTTTAACATAAATGTAATTACTGTTGTTATCTTGTGTCTTAGGATGTAATACTGTTCTCAGAGTTTCATTTTGATACAAGCAAACCCTGTCTTCCTGGATAAGTGTGTATCATACCATGGATTACCCCTGGTATCTAGTCTACTTACTGCTGGGTATGTCCCAACAGAACATTTATGTCATGTATGCTGCAGACTGTCATTTGCTTACACAATTGGGACTATGGATTAAGGCTTGTAATTAATTAAGGTTGTTTGCTACTCGTTTTGCAGTGAGGATATTGTGAAGAGCTGAGCTCCCTATGTGAGTCGCAATGCCTGTGAATTCTCACCCTTCTGCCTCTTCATTCACGCTTGTCTGTCTCGTGCTGGAAACCAGCAGTGGAGTAGGCTCTTTCAGTGTTAACTTTTTACTCTATGTAAGGAGCTTCGGTTTTGGCGCAACACTGCCATTGACCTCAGAAAAATACACCGCAGCTTGCGGTGAGCTAGCCAAGGGCAGCTTCCAGGATAGTGAATACTCCTCGCAGGAATAAAATAAGGATTACAGTTTTGGGGACAGAGTGAGTTTTCCCAAAGGGAGAGGAAGTGGCAGNNANNATTATAATTATAATTATAATTATAATTATAATTATTATTATTATTATTATTATTGCTGTTGTTGTAAACATTAAAAATGGTGAATCTGAAATGATAAGCTCAGAATGCATTTCAGTATACACTATTTTTACAACATTAGTAGACTGACAGTATCTTTTGCCATTCAGGTGTTGTCCTCAAAACAGGAGTGCAGAGGGGCTTTCTGCATGGAGGGGGAAATGTCCTGGTTATCCATCAAGTTGAAGACTGTACCTTGCCAAAGCCAGGCACTGTACAGGTGAAATTTATTTTTGAAGCAGGACAAGGTGTGTGAATAGTTTGAGTAGTGTCTGCAAGGTTTACACGCATGTGCGTCCTTTTGTGAGCTGAGCATAGGCACCTGATGGTCAGGACTCCATCGCAGCTCCTGTAATTCAGTCCCCAAAATCCAGCTTTTATTTTTGGGCATGTTAGATGTGTTCATGCATGGCTACTGCTGCTCTGACAAGTGACTTTCTAAAATCAAAGCAGCATACCAGAGACCTATTACCATCTCAGAAAACCAGCTTTCAAGTGGTTATTGCAGCTTGGTTTGGGGTTTCTCCCCTCCACTATGTATACAACCTGCTGCTGATTCAGTCTAATTATTTTTAAAATATGTCAGTTCCGGCAAAACAGTTGCAGTGAATACCTGCTTGCTTCAGCTTTCTAAGTGGGATTTTTCATTCATTTTGTCTTGCAGACTTTTTACAGGAGGTTGTATCTGTTGAGATTATTTTCTCTTCTTAAGGTGTCATTGCTCTTTTCTTTCTCAGGCTTGTCTTGTAAAAGACAAGTTTCCATGGAGATTTTATTTAAATAGCTCCTAGGCTGTATTTAATTCATAAATCAGAAATCTATAAACCACACCTCTCTCCTTTCCAAGTGTACAAGGACATTTTTGGAAAGAGGATGTCGTTCATTGGCTTGTGAGCCTAACGGTATTTGCAAACATTGAGGCTTAGGTCTGACAGAGCAGGGACTGGTGGTTTGAAGAGATTTACTTTGTTCATAAAACAGTTGGAAGAAAAGGTGACTAGTAAGACCATACTAGCCAAAATAGAGTTCATGTGATTTCAAAGCACCAGAAGTGCTTTTTTCCCCAAGCTTTTTCCATAGTTAATTTGTGTGATATATCATGTCTTAAAAATAAAATATTTTATTTAACATGAATGAATGGAAGTCTTAAGGAAAATGTTTTAGCACCATGAATATGGCAAACCAAATAATCTTCTGCATATTTCTAATATTCTCAAGTGACTGACTTTTTTTTTTTTAAATATTTACTAATGCTGATAATCATCAGGAGAAACATTTGCTAAATTAGTGTATCTATTAAACACCTGCACAGGTAGAAGCCAATTTTATTAAATAATATTTGACCATTTTATAGCACTCTTGTCCATAGGTATATGCAATAGTGGGTGATTACCCCCTGTGTACAGGGAGGAAACAAGCATATAGCAGATGTAGGAATGGGGTTTCTGGGTCCTTTCACCGCTTGGATCACCCCTTGCCAGCTGTTCCCAGGCATGTGTGAAGCTGCTACCTGTGTCCGTTGGAGAGGGTGCTACTTCTGTCAGTGAATTATGTCAAAGTAGTAAAATAAGAGTAAGACAAAAAGTGATGGAAAGCAATAAATAGAGGGACTTTGAATGGTATGTCTGTGTACCAGAGTGATGTTTTCAGTACAAAATATTGATACAAATGCTTTAAACTGCCTGGGAAAGGGGACTACAGTGTGTGTGGGAGAAGGAATAGCTGCTTTGCATATTTTGTTCTCTTTTTGGCACATGTATTTTGTTCTTACAGTTAAACTATTACTGATGTTTAAATCATTGAGGAAAGAAACACTGCATTAATTTCTGCTTTTTTCAGTGAGTAGCCCAATGGAACCCATTTACTTCTCTGGGCTGATGGGTGCTGTGTTCATACAAATAAGAAATAATTTGGACAGATACGCAGATCAAAAGAATCATTCTGGTGTAGTTAAAGTGCAGAATTCAGCCCTCTGCATTTTAAGTCTTGTCATTTCTTCCTCTGGGGAAAAAAAAAAGAAGGGATGCCTTCCTGATGTTTACTAGTCCACTCCTTAGATGAGTCAGGCAGATGAGCACAGGTTGTTTTCCAGATCCCATAGCCAGTGCTTTCTGATACCTTTTTATTGAAGATTGTATTTTAGTTTTGTTGCAACTATTGAAAGTTCTGCTGTGAATCAGCTTCACTGAGTTCAAGACAGGGCTTAATTGCTCATTTTTGAGCAGAACAGTTCACTACAGCTTCTTTGCACATCTTCCTGGACTGAAGCAACTTGCCTGTACCAACAAAATAGGACCAGATAATTAATCTGAGACACCCCACGCCTTCCACCTGCTTTCCCAGTGTCTGTTATCTGGGGCCACATACAAAGAGGATGGACAGGGAAGTGAAGGAGTTTGTGGCAGAAAGGTGAAGCTGACCTTAGCAGGAACAGCAGAATAGACAGACTTGTCTGAGCACACTCACACGTTGAGGGTTGAACACTACAGTATGCAAAGGATCAGGTCCATTTTAAACTGATACATTCTAGTGAAAGGAAGTAAAGAGAAGGCGAGAGGAGATGACAAGTAATACCTGTAATCACTCTAGTAACCTGACTCCAGTGTTGCCCTCTCAGGGAGCAAAGACTGGCAGACAGTACTCATGGTTTGCTCTGTCTACCACGGAAAATGCAGCCATCTCTAGGGAAAACTGGGGAATGCCGGCTGATATCTAATACAGGCAGCAGACCATTAGGTCTGGTTTTGGCAGCTATTCAGGGAAACCCTGAGAAACCCTGCCACCAGATTAAGACTATATGCTTGGACGATATTGTGCCCTTTGGAGAGAAACATCCTTTCTGAGCATTGTGGGTATATCCTAAGCCACAAACATCGCTTTGCGACCACCTTAATCCTAGTATTGTTCATCAGAGTATACAATATCCTTCTCCAGTAAGGTGAAAATAAACCTTTGTATAAAGATTTTTCATATTCTTCTGGGATTGGATGAGAGAGGAGAAATAAAACTGCATTTAAGTTGCGTTGAGATATTATTCTGAACATTTGTGTGATGGGGAGGTAGGAAATGCCAGCTCAGTGCAGTCATTTGCTCCATCAGTTGAACAGTTGTCCCAAATGATGGCTAATCAGAGATAAAGCAGGCACCAGCAGTGCAGTTTCAGTATTGCAGCTCCAGCAGATTTGCAAGGGAAATTTAGATCGACAGGTGGTCCTTACCTTTGGCAGAAGGTGAAAAGAACATCACAACTTTCTTATCTCCCTGTTTTATCTGCAAAACATGGAGGAAGCTGGGGAATATATCCGTGTTTTTGTAACATTAACCCGTTATAAATACAGAGGTATGCATGCAGGGATTTTTTGATGTTTCCAGGATTTTAAACATTGCAAAAATAACCTCCCGCCCGCCCCCCAACCAAGCAACAATTTAGAATCTTGTTCTGCAAAACCCCATGACAAAGCTGAACATCTATTAAAAAGTTATTGTGGCAGTGTTTTCAACATCTTATTTTGCAGAAGGGAAAGAGGTTTTGAGCTACAGCTTTTGTTAATGCATGTCTTCTGTGTGATTTTCTCCTTGCTCAAGTCCCACAAAAAGTGCTTGTTTTACTTAGTAACTGGGGTAGTTTCAGGTGAAATGATGACTGATCAATACAACCCTCAATGTCAGGTTACTCAGCAGTGTTACTGGATGCCAAGGTTAGGATTTGAATCCAGATTTCTGATGTGTCTGCTTGGAATGGGTGAAGCTTGGAGCATTAAAGCAGCCCATTAGCAAGATTCCTTAATCAGATCGGATCAGATCAGATGTAGATTTTTCCAGTCTGAACGAATTATACTGAGCTATCTTTGGTGGTAACATCCAGATGTCATTCCTTGGTGATCTATGAGAACAAGAGAGAAGTTTTGACCCTGCAGGCTGGATACAGCTGGTGTTCTTAGACTGTCTTGAAGAATTTGCTGAAGTTTTACCACTGGTGACAAAGCATTAGTGGGTGCTTCTTCGCAGGGGACAATCACATCTAGTCAGGTGTCTGGTGTTTTTCTGTGCTGAAGACTGTCTCTGAAATAGGTTGACAGTGGGTACAGAAATCCCCAGCTGTTTGATCTGCCACCTTCTGATATGCAGCTGGAGTTGCGTGAGTTATAAAGTGGTTGCAAATACTCTTAAAAATAATTTATTTTCAATGTAATTGAAGGGAAAATAATTAGATTGTTCTCAGCTGATGAGCCAGAACCCTCCTTTATAGAAAATGATTTTCTGTGCTCAACTGAGAGCCACATAACAGAATGAAATAAAAATTATAAATGTTCCATTTCTTTTTACAACTGCAGTTCTGGCTCATTCATAGCACTGTTGCACAGATGGACCAGGGGGACGCAGAAACTAAAGGTGATTAATTAAAAGAAGAAAAAGATATAGAGGGTCAGGAGAGGCATACTGATGTGAAGGATGAAATAATTTGTACTCTCTGTGGTGTATAATTGTAATAAATATTACAGTTAAATTTGTTGTTTGAAAATACATGTCACAATTGTTTGCCAGACTGCACAGCTAACTTAGGCCGTTAGCTGAAAATCAGCTCTAGCTGCTAGAGGAAAACGTCCCCTTGGGTTAGAAAGGGTTTTGGCTCCTGCTGCTTTGCCTGTGCAGGGTTACAGTCCAGGCCCCAGTTTAGCTTGGGCTGGAGCTTTTAGTATTTGTAGTAAGATGTTAGAGCTGGAAGCTGTAATGAAGATGTGTTTTGTATCTTCATTAAGATACAAAGTCATTGAGTGCATATAGTCAATGACTTCCCATACCCTCGCTGAAGAACTGATAAGTTACTTGCGTTGAATTGTGGGAGAAAACTAGAACTGCCTAGAACTGCACGTGGGATGTGTCTGTAGACCCTTACATTCCACAGAGTGAGGTTGCAGCAGGGCGAGCATGAATTTGCTGTAATGATGGTGATGTCATGATAACTGGCTCCCTGTCACCCAAGATAGCTGTGCATTGCAGGCCACGGTCTAGGGTGGTTGTAGCTGAGCATGGATTTTTTTTGAGCTGAGGGTTAAAACACAGCCAGCTCAAGGCTTTTCAGAATTATTTCATTCTTGTGCATGTAGAAGCAGAATGTGGTCTGCTGTGCAGGGACAGATCTTCAATGCTACCCTCCCTTCCTTGCTGTTCCCTGTGCACTCCACCAAGCCAGAACCAGAGTCCTTCCCTGTGCTCTCCTTCCCCTTCTCCCCTCAGCCAGAGCTATCCCCAGGCCAGCAGGTAACAGAGCCAAGCAATTGAAAAATGATTTCTGCCGTGATGCTCTGCCTGCCAGCCAGGCCCTAGGATGTGTGCGCTGTTGCTCTGCTTATGCAGCTGAAGCGTGCTGATGCTGGTTCTCACCTCCCGCCCCAGTAACCAAGGAAGAAGGTGACAGGCCAGGCACTTAACAGGACTGAGTGCTGAAGCAGTGGGGCCACATCTGTCCATCTGTCGCGTCTGTCGTGTTGTCATGCCCCGCACAATGTTGTTCTTTTCTTATGCTCAGGGAGGCAAGAGAGGCTGCGCACCTGTCATGGTGGGTGAAGAGTTGTGCCCCCAGGGTAGCAGTTGTACTCCACTGACCTTGTTCCCTTAGCTTCTTGTCACCGTCACGCTGGGACTAGCCACTGAGTAAACAGATTTGGTGGTTGAACACCAGCCTCCGTGTGCAGGTTGTGCTGGAACTGGTCCTCAGAAGAAGAGGCAAGTGCTTTCAGGTGAAGGATAAAGACTTGTATTCAGTCTTTCTAAATGCTGAGCATCCCCCCTCCCAATGAATTTCAGAGGCCCAACAGCCTTATTCTTGGCTGCCTCCTGTTTTGTATGAGTTTCGGTCTGATTTTAAATTTCTCACCCAGATGGTATTGTTGTTTCCCTTGGGAAATTTTGAATACATCCAGCTATCTTTACATCCATTTTTACAGATAATTCTTCTATGAAGAGAAACATGACTTTTAAACCTGTTTAAAAATAACAGGAAATTTTATTGTGGGTGGTTGACTCTGGGTGTAATTTTTCTCAGATGAAGTGGAACAACTCTGTTTTTTGACATCTATGGGTGGGATCTGTGGGCAGGTAAGATATGCTTCAGCTGCAGTTTATCAAGCTGGAGCATAGCAGGTAAATCTTCGGTCTGCATCTCTAGCTCTTTTTTTTCCTTCTTTTAGGAAACCTAATCAAGGTAATTGGCATTTAACAATCAGGTTTTAGGATCTTGACAGTTCTGCAATGTGGTTTCTGTCACTGCTCTGGGAAAGCAAGACTGAGGAGGAAATGGGAGCTATCATGTCATGTGGATGAGTAACTGGCTCAGACAGAGCTTTCTTTGTATCAAGACTTGAAGCCACACTGCTGTCTTATTACAGCCTGTGGCTATTGCAATAAAAAGCAGGTGCAGAAGAGAAATAGGGGAAATGGGATTTTTTTTTTTTAAATGGCTTTTTTATATGTTAACACTCCTTTTCTTAAAGCTAGCTATAATTCTTGGGATATATTTGAATTTTTCAAATCTTAGTACGAAACTGACAGAATAGTTTTTGTCTGCAGCATAATTTTCTCTATTAGCAATCTCGGCATGACGTAGATTTTTAGCAGTCACTGTTGGCTCTTTGCCACTCAATCACAGACAGGTAAATGTTTAGCTCTTAGGAAAATCACTCACCTGTCTTAGGTGTTTGTAGCTAAGTATTTGTGTTCTTTTAATCGAATGGAAAAGTATACAATACCCAACTTAAACACTTGCCATGTTTTAACACACAATTTGTTTTTGAAGAACAGTATAGAAATTAAGTACAGAGTTGAACATGGAAATATATCCACCAATCCTCCTTACTTACCAACCTGGCAAAGTAACCCTCTTCAGAAGAGTGGCTTTATGTGTTTAGCTTCTCACTCAATTCTGGTTTGCTGTTTGTTTTATTTAAGCTTCTTTATTTCTTTGATGGGAAGAACTCAGCGTAATAGCGCTGGGAATTAATTACAGGTGCAGGACTGGTGCCCCTCAAATGTCTCCACAGTTTTTCAGGCTCCAGAGAAGTACAAAACATGCTTTCATGGAATCTGTCCCGTGCTATGATGTTGATGCATGTTACAGCATAGAATTTCAGTTTTTCAGACAGTTGTGTAAGTTGCTGTTAAGAGTTTGTAATTGCACATTGATATTTTTTGGAAAATGTGTTTAGGAGTAGAAACCCATGGATCTTCACAGAGAACAATCCTAACTTCAGAGCTGTGAGTAAACTTGGGTAGTTGTAGTAATAGGTGACTGTTTAAAACTTAAAGCCTGTGAATCTACTTTAGACAGCTGATTACCAGGGTCATCTCCTCTGTATTTCCTTAGTAACTGGATGCAGCAGGCAGTGTGGATCAAAGAGGTGGTAATAATTCTGCTGTATTGTCCTCTGACATTGATAAACATAATTCAGCTTCTCATCATAGGTCCTACAAAGGATTAAAATGTTTTCATACGCAAACTCTTCAGTAATGCTGATTTTTGGAATCGTGGCTAAGCTGATGTTGGTTATTTTGAAAAGGTGTCATAACCAGATTTGTAGACCCTTATTGGGAGGTAGTCACTGGGTTACCTAAAGAGGGCACAAATATCAGTGCATGTTTTTGACAAAGCCTCTGTTGTGTTTCCATGTCTATGTGTCCATCTGTGAAACAGGGGTAAGCAACACTGTCCTCTGCACCACTGGAGGGTTGATACCATGCTTTGAAAACACTTAGCAGGCGTAGTAGCAGTTCTTTCACCTCTGAATGCCAGGATGTCAGGCCTCAGTATCATTTGGCAACAGGTCTGGGCAGAGAAATCAAAGCATTTCTTAAATTCTTGGCTTTCCTCTAGTAATACATGAATAAGCCTAAAATTAGTTAGATAATTATGAAAAAATCAGAATTGTCTGTGACTGTAAACTGTCTTAGCTAAACTCATGTGAAAAAAATGTCTCTGGTTCTAACACAACAAACTGAAACATGATGAGTTTTCTTGCCTTCCCCAAGGAGTATTCAAAAATGTCTCATGCTTGGGTATACAGATAAGAAAGGTAGACAGTGTCATACTTGAAGTGACTGTACTCACAGCAACTGTTATCTCTCCTGTGCTGTCTATACAGTATAAAATTCAAACCTTGGTTTTATTTATAAAATGTCATTATTTTTATATTGTGACAATTCTGAGAAGAGAGTTGAATTGCAGAAATTTTGTCAGAGAAAAGCTGTTGTCATCTTTGACTCTGGCACTGTTCTGAAAAGTAGTGGTAACAAAAGTTGATCGACTAACCTGTTAGTAGTATGTACTTTGATATTAATTTATATGAAAATGCTTTCATGGTCCCAGGTTGTCCTTCTCTGATGTAAAAATTTTTTAGGTAGCACTTCCAAGATTTGTTTCTCCATTGTATTAATACCATCTCATTTACACGCCTAGCATTCTTGAAATAATGGAAAGATCCCAGTCAAGGGGGAAAAAAAAAAATCAAAGTAAGCCCCTTTTACTGTGCTTAAGCATGCCTCACAGTCTTGAAAAAGTTATTTTTGTCTCTTGGTAGGTGTGAAAATTAGAGGTGTGTTGCCAATAGGTTAAATCATGGCATGGAGTGATGATCACTGATTTTAATGTTTAAATATTCTCCAGTACTGCTTGGGAATAGTGACTATGTATCAATTACATACTGAGTAGGAAGTTTTAAGACAACTGGTACTGCTAGAAATTCTGCCTGTCAAATTTGTCATAGTTTATTTAATTACAAGTATGAAGAAGAAACAACCTAGTAGCTTTTCACAGTCTCTCCCCCCTAGGGCAGATGGGTATTAAAGCCAATTCAGTCTGTTTCCTGATTGCTTCAGGCTACAGAAAATTGTTCCCCAGGGAAGAGAAGTAAATCAGTTATGATCTTTAGTCTCTCAGGAGGGAGATTAGAGTCACCACACTGGTGGAACAGCAGTAGGCTTCCTCTGTGTAACTGATTTCACCTTTAATCCTACCATTGATTGAATATTGCTAAGAACACTGCCGTGCATTTTAAGGTCAAACTGATGATGAACACCCCAGGCAAAGCAAGTTATTTACACAAAAAGGTAAAGACAAGCCTTTAGCTTTACTATTTCAAAAAAGCAGTAAAACATCTACTTTGGAAAAAAAAAATATTCCAATTTTAGCCATCAACCTTTCCCAATTTTTTGTAAGGCTGCTTATCACAGTGGTATCTGAACATCTTCCAGGTAATATGGAGTAGTGAAGTCTTTTGTGGGCTTCATTGAATCTCTCACTCTTCTTTCTTTTCCAGGTAAAAGTTCTTCTTGATGTGAGGCTTTTATTCTTTATCTGTTGGTGTTAATTTCCTTTTAGTATTAAGTAGAGATAGAACAAAAAATAGTACTGAAGTTGCAAGAGTAATTTTATGGCAGCAAGTGATTTTGTAGGAAAGGAAAAAAAGTTTTCTAAAAAAAATCCCCAAGATTTATGCCAGCTACTGCTGAATCTCCTCTCTTAGTCTATCATTTTGCTTTTCATGTCACAGCAAGTTTTTTTCATTAAGTTCTTTTTTTTAATCAGTAAAACAGAATTCTTCTGTCTCTGATGGATTGGAAAGCCCAAAATTTGCCTGCCAGGACACCTGTGTATAGTTCTATGTAAAATCTGTGTATATTAAAGCTGTTGAGAATTACTGTGTATAGTACTGTGGTAGGCTGTGAAAACCACAGTGTCTTCATATAGCTACAGAGGTCTGGCACAAAAATGTTTGCTGTTTGTTTTGTATTGCTGCTTGTGAAACGTTCTGGTTGTTCAGAGTCACATTTTCCTTTTAGTATGGATGCAGCAACACCTGGATGGACAGTGAGAGTAATTTCTTCTGCCTTGGATGTTTACATAAAGCAAGTAAAGCTGTTCATTTGACATATTGCATACACTTGATTAGGTCGGAAGACCTTAGTCTGCTGAGAATCTGGAAGTCTACCTGGCAAAGATAAATTTTACCTTTTTGTTACTCTCTCAGGGTTTCATATATCCAGCTGTAGCATGATTTATTTCCAGGTCTTCGCACTTGAAATGAACCTCCCTGGTTTTCCACCACTGAGGTTTTTCCCTGGAGTGAGGACTTGTATTTAGGTCCTGTAAGTAGTGTTCCTGTCTCTGGAATGCGGGAGGTCTGATCTGTTGGGTCATTTTGGGCAAACCAGGACTCCTGTTTCTCTTCCCAAGTGATACGTATGATGCTTACTTATATTGAAAACTGTTGGGGGTTCTTAAAAGGACTTCAAAACATCTGGGATTTATGCTAACAACAGATGAAAGATAAACCAGAGTGGGACCTAGAGAGACAAGCAGGGTAAATACCTGCATTGGTTGGAGAGGAGTGATTGGACTTAAAGTTGAGAAAATGCTGTGAGAGGCAACCTTGTTTTAAACCAGCTCTGTTACTACTTACTGGTTGGGACAAGGTCTTGCTTTCTTTATGTGGTCACAGCATTTCTTAGAAGACCTTTGGCTGGTTTAGGTATCCCATCATTCTGTACCTTAACACACCCTCCTGGTTTGTTGCTCTCTACCTAGGACATCTCTTATGATACTGCTTGATGCCAAATATCCTTTATCTGTAGGGTACGTCTGTGTCCTTTATTGTCTCTTAATCCCGCCATTGTTACTCATCACATTGTGGGAGTCCTGTCAGCTACTTCTGTGTGTGGGAACATGATTGCATTGTTACCAACAGAGCCAGCGCTGGTATATGCTCAGCTTTGGCTGTTCATCGCTGATGGCTGTCCTGATGAGGGCCTGTGCCTGGACTAGTCAGCAAGGACCCAGTGACCTTACTGGCTGTAGTCACACCACGCTGAGTCCTGGCCACGACTGCAAACTAGCAGCTGACTTGCAGGTCTGAGCCCATTTAGGACCTGCCCCCCCACACTTGAGCTTTTAGAGGAGAAACCAGAGAGATGAGGACCAAATGCATCATTGTGTGCCTCCAGAAACAGTGATCAGGAGGCGCTTGGGGTCTCTCTGACACCATCAACTTTTCAGAGTGGTTACATCCCAGCTCATGGCAGCAAGTACTGCAGTGCCTCTAAAAAGGGATGCAGAAAGGGCTGCTATGGAGGTCAGTGATTTTGCTGACCAGTGCAGACCAGAAACTGATCCCTGGGTTCAGGCTGTCTTTCTCTTCTGCGAAGTCAAAGGGCACCCAACAAAGTTGACGTTAGCCTTTGCTGCTCTGGGTAGCAGATAAAGCCTGGGTCCTTTCTCCCTCTCACACACTGCATTAGTTGTATTTGCCAGTTTGCTTCACCTAGGGCAAGCCACAGCCCCTTCCCACTTCTCCTGCCTCCTGCTGCGCTGAGATTTCAGGCCAAGTCCCCTGCTTGCACCCCTGGACTCTGCGCGGGACAGAGGGGTGCTGGGGGAGCAGCTCTTGGTGCCCTCGGCAGGCAGACAGGGTTTGTGCAGTGCCTTGCTAAGGAGATGTCTGCAAAGCTTTACTCCAGCATTTTTCGCAGCAGTCACTGTGAGAGGAGGGATATGCTCTTCATATTACAGCCTTTTCTTGATTTTTTTCCTGGCTTACTTCATCCTTGTTCCTATTCCCAAGCATTTCTCTGGTTTAGCCACAAGGTGCCATCAGTAGACACTTCTACACCAGTATTGCATCTGCTGGAAATAGAGCTAGGCAAAAAGTTCCTGATGTTATGTAGAAGGAAAGGATAATTGATGAAAATTGTAAGCAGAAGGACATCAAAATGTAAGGCAAAAGACACCAAGGAAAGGCAGCTTGAACTGTGTGCACCTTGTGTGTTTCATGTTGTTACACCGACAACTTAATCAGCCCAGCTTTTTCTTTTTTTAACTGATTTTCATACTTTGTGCCTCTAACAACAATGACACCAAGCAGTGTCCATGAAGCCTTGTGTCCTGTTATGCTTGCTGCTGTGAGAGGACAAATCAGAAGGCGTGGTCCCTGCCTCCAAGCGCTTCCCGTCTGATCTGAGGGAGGAAGTACATCAAGGGGAAATAATTGGAAAAAGGAGAGTGAGAATAGAAGTTATAGGAAGAGCAGATTTTTCTGGAGCATCTTTGTGATTCTGAAAGAGTATTTCCTGCTGACCTTTTGTCTATCCCCTATCAGGTGGCTACTTCACATGGAGAGATCTGGAGGAGAGATTTGGCAAAGCGGGTAACAGTGAATTTACAGAACAATTCTGGAAGGAGTTGTGCTTGAAGAACAGCAAACAGGAAAGGAGGCCCAGGACCCACTTGTAAGACCAGCAGCAGGTCTGGCGGAGACAGGTGTTGTTTACAGAGCAGTACAAAGCCGAAGTATGTCCGAGTGTGTGACATCTCTGCAGAGTCAGCAGTTATTTTCTTACAGGCTAAACTTTGATAATCAGGGTGTGGGTCCTGGAAGAGCAGTTTGTGCTCACTGGGAAAGCAGAGGACTGAAAGATTTTCCCAGCAAGCATAATTTATTTTTGCTGTTTGGCAGCATGGGTGGTAGGGGCTGATTCCTGCTAGCCTGGAAAGTCACAGCCGGGGTGCAAGCAGGTAACAGTGCATGTGGAAGAAATTAGGAGGGTAACGATGATTTTGGAGGAGCTATCATGCACAAAAGCAGAACACCAGTGCTAGAGCAATGAGGTGAATGGAAAAGCTTGGGAGGAATGCAGGGCTATGACTGGAAGTGAGGCATGACTTGCCTACTTGGATGTGAAGAACTTCTTCCTAATTGCATTTCTGACTGCTTCTGAGACAGCGTAGTTTGTTTGCTGAGTTTCCTTTTCGGTGCCTTACAAATTGAACCATTTGCTTTACTTTGTGTGTTTTTAATTTTCCTTTGCAAAATATCTGCACTTTGGGCTCATTTGGTAAATTAATATTAGTGTTTAAATAAGGCTGCTATCAGTCTTTACACTGAATCTTTCCTGCAGGGTTTTCTTTTTCCCTCCTCCTCTCTATGACTAATAGATATAATTTCAACAGTTTGACTAACTGCCGTGTTATAGAAAAGGCAGTAATTTATACTGATGTAATGGCTGTGATAAAAATCATTTGTGTGCTGATTTTATAAATTAGGTAGGAAATGTGAGTGCCTCTGAAAAATGAAGTGCTACCACATGAATTCCAGTGTTGTTAATGCTTCATACCTTTCTGCTTCATTAAACCAATTTCACGGGGAGATGAGTTAGAGGAGGAAGCTGTGCTGCTTAAGAGATGCAACAATGGTTTATTGAAAGAAATGAGGATAAGATTAAATTAAGTGCTACTTGAGAAATATGGAAATACAAAAATATTCAAGCTTATAGATGGTGAATTCAAAACTATGATAAGTTAGCTCTTTCATACCCAAAGAACTGTCTCATCATAATTGCATAGACTGAATTCACAGGCTACTAATTAATATTGAAGAGTTTCTTGAACCACACTTACAAATGAGTCAGACTGCCCTAGAACTAATTTATAACTATTTCCTTTTGGAAATCAAGACAACTTAAAATGCTGCTTTCAGTGCATTCCTATCTTGGCTGCTAAATCCTTTGAAATTATTTCTGCCATATATTTTTAATTTATTTATTATATCACATATTTCATTTATCAGCCAAATTTAAAGGGAAGAATAAAAAAGGTGTACAATTAAGAAACCTTCAGGTCTAGTAAGACCCATCTAATTTAGGATAATGATCCAGAGTAGCCTAAAATAACTTCTGACTGCTTTTGATCTGAATTTAGCTGCATTGAAACCAATATGTTTCAGTTACATTTATATAAGAATTTTTTTCTGATCGAAGTTATGGAATATGTAACTGAAGAGAGAATAAATTTGAGTCCACAGAATTCCTTGAAGAACAGGTAGGATCTAAAACTATGAGGCTAATTGATTTTTTACCACTTCCATAAAATAACTGCAACTATTTTTTCCCTATCCCTTCTCTCCCTTCAGGACTAGAAGTTTTCATTCTCAAACAGCTAAACCCTATTTGTTCTGTGGATGGTGGAACATGTAAATACAAAGGGAGTCATTCATTAAATAAGAGGCTTATGCATACACAAGTTTTAAAAAATGCATAGTTTCAAAGCAGAACTGAGAGGCTGCCATTTTACCCCTGGTTCACAATGAGAACTCTGTGTACAAGTGACCCAAGTACTGGGATTTGGTCCAGCTCTCAGATTAGCACAGAAAACACGTAGAGACATGGACGTCCCCCATCCCCCTCCCACTAATGATAATAGGAGCTCAAAATGTGCTCATCGGGAAAGTGTGTAGGATCTTATTGACAGAAGCATACGCATCACTACCTTCTGCTTGGAGAGACCACATTTCTTCTCATATATGATGGGTGCATCACCTAACATTAGCACTGCTGCACCATTGGCACTTGCTATCCATATGCTTTCATTTAAAATAAATCACTTTATGAAATAGGATAATGTGCTAGACAGCTTTAAGGCTGGATCTTGCCAAGTGCTCTCAATTCCTGATGAGAGGTAATCAGAGCTGAGGACACTTAGCCCTTCTCTGGATCAGTTCTAGTAGCAAGTATGCAATATTACAATGCAGCTCATTTCAATACTGGCAGGGATCTTCCTACCAAAGTGCTGGGCACCGTCCAGTCCCCGTGCTGCTGGATGACTTTAGCGGGACTTGGCACTTTACAGAATTGGTCTGTAAGATATAATTAGCTATTCAACTCATCTGCAAGCACAGTGCATAGGATTTGTATCTTTCCTTTCTTAAAAATCTGTTTGTTAAGGAAGGAGGGAGGAAATAGAGTAGGATTAAAAATGAAATTTATGCTAGTGGAAAAATTCTGAGCGTCCAGAACCTTTGTCACCACGTATAACAAAAAGTAAAAATCTTGGAATTTGGAATTGGTTAGATTTTCTGAAAATATGTATTTGCTTTCACCTGATAGAGATGTTTAATCAATCTTCCAGAAAAATAAAAGGAACCTGTACATTCCCATTATGATTTTTACCACAGATGTATCAGTTTCCGAGGAAAAATTGTGCTTTGAATTAGCCATAGTTATACAGGACCCATATGGCTTATCCTTCAAATTACTCATTCTGTGATGTTCTCCCTTTTAACTGTACCAGAATGTTTTTCATTCTACTGCAGAGATATCTGGGTATATTCTGTGCAATTTGGTGAGTTGTTCAGACATATGAGAATCAGATTTCTTTTTCTGTGTAAGTTTGTGCAGGCCTATTTGGCAGACAATCGTTCCTTTCTTACTCCCTGCTTGGATGTTGCGAACGGAGCTGAGACTCACACTGGACTCCGTGTGAATTACTGCCTTTGCGTGCCGTTCGTTACTGGTGGTGTTTGCAGTCACCCAGGTTGGCAGTGGCTAGACCTGCCTTTTTGCTACTACTGGGCTCCTCTCAGTAGTGGTGGGGAGCTCTGCTTGTTCCTGGGAGAATTCAGTAAGTTACAGGTCTGAGTTTATTTTTCAGATTTTTATTTCTTTCTCTCTTTGACCATGCACTCCGTTTTATCCTTCTTTCTCTTTTATTTTTTTGGTTTTTTTCTTTTTTTTTTGTCTTTCTTTCTTATCCTTTCCTTACTCTTTCACTTCCTGTTTACTTTTTCATGTCTGCTACTCTGTCTTTTTTGCTGCAGTGTGTCAAGTGAGTGTAGCTTGTTTTGAGTTCAGAAATATAAATGCTTGCCACTTTCCCTTTACTCTGCTCCAGGCATGTGTAAAGCAGCAGATAAATGTTGACAGCATTTTGTCTTTGTGTATGTTGGGCTTACTGCAAGCATTGAGTGCAAACCACAGAATAAATTCACATGTTCAATACTGGAGAACAATTACATCAAAGATGTAAAAATGAGTAACTGAAACTGCCCACAGTTACTAAAGAATTTAGCTTAGTGAGACACTTCTACAAGGTAAATGTATCTGTGAAAATGTGTCGTTTGGCTGCAAGAAGTCTTGAACTCTGTTCTTTTTTGTATCAATATGCATTTTGAATCACTTCCTTAGAAGAAAATGAAAAGTGGAATTTGTTTTTCAGTGGCCACAAGATTTTGGCACATGATTCTTTACTCTTTTAAAACCTGAGTTAATTGTGCAAGGAAGACAGTCGCACTTCCTAACATTTTTCCTACCCCTAGTTGTATTATTACCCTTATTGGTTTAATTTGGAGGCTTTCTAGAGTGCAAATTCTCTATGGGACAATTGCATAGCAGCTATTCTTAGAAACTACATACAGGTCTGTGGACAAGCTTTGGTCTGGAAATGCGATTAGTTTACATTAGAAACATTTTGGGATTTCTTCTATATTTTAGATAATATGTATTAATTTTAGAGGTTTAATGGTGGTGGGTCACTAGGTTCAGAAGTAGAGCTTTGTAAACAAGTACGACATTTCCAGGATTTGATGTTCTTTTAGAGTAAAAATGATATACTTGTAAATCTTGAAGGTATATTGACAGAGAAAAGTCATGGTAAAGTTGAATATTGGCCTTCTTTTAAAGATAGACTTTGAGAAAATGAGCATGTCTTGAGTGATACAGGTAAATGCACACTGTACAAGTGTTCTAGACTATGTCTGCATTACTAGGCCTGGCAGCATGGCAGTCGTCCTGGAGCTGGCACACGCTTCAGCTGCACAGACTCGGTCAGTCTGCTGCAAGTCTGCCTGCTTGTGCTTCCAAGCTTCCTTGCCATTGAAACCATGACTTGGTAGGGCAAGGGACTGGAGTATCCTTTATCTTGCTCCAACTTGGTTCTTCTCCCTCCTTACCAATTGCTCTCAGCTCTGCCAAGTGAAAGTTCTGCTCTCTTACTCCCCACCAAGCAGGTAGCAGCTGACCACTGCCATATTGATGATTTCCTATCCTTAAAAACACAAGTGCTAAGCAGGAGGGATTTGTTTGTTTTGCACGGTGAAGATATGAGGGTTCAGTGTGTTCAGACCATGGAAAATCTGGACACAACGTAGTGCTTTACTGGCTCATCTCCAGGTGAGGCTCTTGCACATCTCTTGCAGAGTTATGTATGAAACTCTCCAGAGTGCAAAACAAAAGTTTGAATAGCTGCTCATCAGCTGGCAAAAAATCATCTGCTTATTGAAGCTGGATGCTTCATCCTGTACATGGTACTTTCTGGAATGTTTTATTCACTCACCGAGCATTTTGAGCTTTGGAAGTGACTCATGAGCATAAATCCCAGTACATTTAGCCTTTTTCACTTTAGATTGTGTGTTTCCAACATCAAATATTTGTTGAATTTTCCTCTCAGAATAGCAATCTCTAAATGTGTAGATTCAGTCCCAGCATCAGAACAGACTGGTAAAAAATCCTCTGTCTGCTGCCAGAATGGGGCAAATTCCTTTGCTTTGCTATTCCCCACGGAGATGCAAGTTCAGACTTTTGAAAGCAGTGTCTAAAGTTTCACACGTTGTTTGACTTCACAGCCAAGATACTAGGCAGAAACTATGGGGCTGTTAGGGCAGCTTTTCTCCTTCAATGAAGTTGAGCAGTGCTTGTGCACACCCAGCTTTGGTTAGTCACTCACCACCCCTGTGCTTACTGGGCTGATGATGCTGCTGGTAAAGTAGATATAATGTTTACCTCACCAAATTCTTACCAGATTTCAATCATTTTTAAACAAAACTGACAATACTTGGTCAGCAGAAATGTCAAATAGTGGGTGGAACAGTCATAGCAAGGAGCTGTTAAGATAGCTGAAGTAGAAAAGAACGGAAAACATGGATACAGAAGGGGACAATGGTCAATACCATTTGAAGACAATAAGATGCCTCCCATTAACTCCCATGGCCACAGGCCTGGCTTTTTTCATTCTTTCTTACTGTTGACATCAGTTGTTTCATTTTGTATTATTGACCTGCAAGATGTCAAGAGTGGACAAATTAAAAATGCTGCTGGCATAAACGTGTGTGACTCCAGAAAAGTGAGAGGAAATGTTGGGCTGAAAACTTGACAGTGCAGCAGGATAGTTTAACTGGTGAGTGAGCAGAACTGGCCCTGATAAATAAGACTCATTTAATACCACAAAAAGCAATGCCTCTGTGCAAGATTTTCTGCAAGAGGTTGCTGCTCTTTGGCTGTAGAAGCGACACGTTTCACTTTTTCTGAAGGTGATGGTCTTATTTTCCCTAAATGTGCCATAGAAAAGAATTCTGATGTGCGACAGTAATGACTTGTCCTGCCTTTATTCCTGGGTTGCCTTTCTGATAGCGCTGCAGGGAGAAATACTGCACTTGAATGCCATGCAGTTTATGACTTCACAGTGTTGGGTATCTTTTTGGCATGACCAGATATGTTCTAATGCCGGGAAAAAAATTGCATAGAATAATGGATTTTGGATCCTCTGTTGAAACATTCAGAAAAAGTTTTTTGAATTATTTTTAACATCCAGCTTGTCTGTCTGTTGTGGAATTATAAATCTCCTTCCCTCCCTAAGACTTTCTAAATCAAGTTGTAGCTTATGCAATCTATTATATAGACTCTCATAAATGCGGTGCTTACATTGGAAATAGTGCCAAAATATGACATCAGGAAGGTGTTGCTATAATTAATGTTTTTGTTGGGAAAGAGGGGAAAGTATTCTTAGATTGCCTCTTCCTTTATGGATAAGAAATATAATAATATATTACCTCATGATAGCACGATTCCAATGCAAATGGCAGAGACTGGTGGCTTATTAATAGGCCTCGCCTGTAGCAAGCTCCTTTCCCCGCTTCAGTTTGAAATTGATTATTTTAATACAGAATTCCTGAATGAAAGAGGTTCTTGGCCTTTTCCTGAGCTGTTGAATAATGTATGTGGGAGAAAGCAAATAGAAGCAGAGGGTCTCAGCTGCCGGAACAATGGGCTGCGCACAGAGCTGAGGGGGCACATTAGTTTATCATTGCCTTGTCAATCCTCATAGGCTGGGAATCGTGGGATAGCCTGGAAAGAAGCAGCTGCTGAACGTGTGGTAAACTGACCAGGGCACTTTAGAGAGACGACTACATTTACACATCTGAAAACAAGATATTGATTTTCTCTACAAAGCTGGAGAGAAATAGTCATCCTGAAAATATATCTAGATCTTGGCTTATTTGCAAAACCGCGGCACTTTCTGGCTATGCTGAGAGCCGGGAGTCGCCTTGTGATGGGGCTTGCAAATCTAAAAATAGTCTGCATAAACTTTGCTTTTCCTCTTAGTTGATTGACTGCCTTCCTAATCCTTTTAGTGATTCATTACAAGTAAAATGTAAATGCAAGCAAGCTGGATTTGTAAACGCTAACAAAAATATTTTCCCTGGATTAGTAGATTTTTTTTTTTAAGGTAAAAATATTTTTAAAGTTACATATTCCCTTACTGTTGGACAAATTGATCTTGAAGATACACTTGTGTGATATCCCTGACATCACAGGCTCTGCCCTTTCTAACAGAAGTAGAATTCATTTCTGAATGCCAGTTTTGGTTTATTTTACCTCCTGAGGCAGGAGGTTTTCTTCATAGCTTTCAGAAGCGATAAAAATAAGACAGTGAAACAGTACTTGACATGAACAAAGCAAGATGATTAATTATTTTAAATGGTGAAAGACTTAAAGCAGTGTTGAGCGCACATGTGCAGGTATCATGATTACTATCTCAGTGAGATGTTTTCTTCTAGGCCAGGTTATTAGGATACTTTTAAGTGGCTGTGATCAGAATTTATGACTATTATTTTAGCTCTCAGAAATCCAGTTTCGGACTCAGGATCTTCTCTACCGTCTCCATACAAGACCATGTTCATAAAGTGAATCACAACGTGTTGAGAAGTTCCAACCGAAATTACATGCCTTGTCAGAAAAGAAATATTTGTATCTATGTAGGTCTAATTGCAGATCCAGATTCCCCATAGGTGTAATGAGTTGGTTTGTTGTCATTATTTGTGCAGCTTGGATAACAATTAAAAACATGAAGACACTTGGCTTCATGAGGTGCCTTCTTGGGTTTGTCTGTCAAAAAACAGGTGCCTCAGCACTTACTAGCAGGTGTAATCGTTGCACCTTGGCATACAGTATGTGGGTCTTGCAAGGGCTACACTTTGTAAAATAAACAACTTCATATTTCGATACTGGATATAATCAACATTAGTCAAAAGCCCCTCCAAAACCAGGACAAAATGAAAGCATTCATTTGCCCAGGGAATTTTCAGACACAGTCAGGGAAAGTATAAGAACTAAAGTTTCATTTGATTCTTAATTCAGTGAACTGTATTGCAAGGTATTACAATATAAAATCACTTTAAATCAGGTTTCTAAGTCTGGATCTGAGAAAATGCTCAGATCCATGCTCGGGTTTTCTAATGTTCAGAGAAGACAGAATCCTCCTGTTGATAATAATGAGAATTCAGTGATTTAAAAGGTTGTTTCATTCACTCATATTTGGACTTAAGACTCTAGGTATAGGCAACTATTGTCTTAATTGTTTCAGAATAATGGATCAAGTCAGATTTTGCTCTCAATATGTGGTAAAAGTTAACCTCACCAAGTAAGTGTCCTCTTAGGAATTTGCACGTTTCCCATAGAAAATCAGAGGCTTCTCAAAACACAGTAATTGTGTTGTGTGATTTCCTGACATCTCTGTACTCTGGTTTAAACTGGTCATTATGAATAGTGTCCTCATGAATAACCACATCTGTGAAAATGTTAGGTGAGAGACTTAAAGTCTGTGGTTAGAGAATCCTGACTAAGCAACAAGAAGAAAAGTGCTGAGTGACATCAGCCAAAGAGGACGTTTATCACTTACTGGAACTTCACGTTGTATTTGCTTCAGAGATCTTTTTTGAACAATACAAACCACAAAGTGTCCTATCCTGCATTCCTTTCCCTGTGAGTTCAGTAGGAGTTTTGCATGGGGTGAGCCAGAAAGAAATCTCTATAACTGTCGTGAAATACAGGAAGGATATTTGTTTCTACTCACGGCTATACATTAGAATATTATTAAAAGATTTAGTTCAATTAATTGCGTAGACACAAGTAGTAACAGGACCAGGTGAGGTCTTGACCAAAAAGATACTGTTTAAGTATCTTCTTTCCCTGGTCAAAGAAGTGCTGAGGATTTATAAGCAAAGGAAGCATTGGTGTAGTTGTACTGAACACTTCCTTTAAGACTAGCCACAAACTCTATACTCATTAAAATTCACAACCTGTAAAGTGATACGGCTGTCAGCTTTAGTTAGTTTCCATTCTGGAGGCACATACTATCATGCCACTTGTCAATGGAGTAATCTGCTAAGCAACATGTCCCAGGTTATATGTTTCTCCCCTTTCCTTAAATTCAAAACAACAACTACCCCAGAGGAGAATATGAGGAAATACACTCAAATATAGGCAAGGACGCTCTATCTACAGAGACAACAAGAATTGCAAAGGTACTAAGTAAATGAACAATATGTATAAATTATTGGGCTGTCTTTGAGCAGCCAAGTTGTTGGAGTCCTGAGAAAGAGGAATATCTAGGGAGTCTGGTACCATTAGTTAGAGGATGCTTGTGACTTGCAGTATGGGCAAGATTGTTCCTATGTGTAGGAAACACTGAAATAAACAGTTGTAGTACAAAGAAAGTACCGATTACAAGAAAGTGATTTCTGGGTGAGATGGTGGATCACGTAAATGCAGTATTTCTAAACAAAATATTTCTGATGGTTTAGATTTTTTATATATGTGTATTTACAGGGTCAGGATGATAAAAATAGCCCTCAGCAGCAGACATCAAAACACTGCTTTAGAAGACAAGTGTCATCAAGGAGTCATCCCCAAACATTTCTAGACACAAAGTCAACAGCAGTCTGTCGTAAACCTAACTCTGTAAATACAGGATTATGAATATCCAATATTGATTGAGTTCAGTATAAATTTATTGTTTTTCTATCTTTGTTTCATACTTGCAAATAAGGTCTTTTAAATAACTTCATACTTGTCAGATTGGCTTCTACCTCTCTTACATGGCCTATCACATAGCAGTAAGAGCTAGAAGCATATGTTAATTGCTGCCAGAAGTAAAGACTTCTGTGTATGCAGTATTGAACATCACACACAGCCCATGATAAGTACCATGGTTCAGAAGCAGAAGAGGATAAAGAAAGAAGCAGAGACCCTGGTGGCTGTAGTTTAAAGCAGTCCCCTGAATATGATGCTCGTTTTGTGTAATGCTATGGGATTACCTGGTCCAACAGTTGTTGGGTTCTTTATCCAATTACATTATGGTGAGATCTGAAACACACAGGAATGTGTTGCCTGTTTCTTGAGGACAAACACAGTTTTCACACTAAGAGAGATCATTATCAGTGTTTCCTAATATGTCTGGACACTGTGGGTTATGATGAGAGTTCATCAAACAGATTAATATAAAGACTTGCTGAACTGTGGAACTTCCCCTCTGTTCACCTCTGGTGATTCACCTCTTCCAGGGGAAACTGTGATTTCCTGACACCTTCAAGCGCACTAAAGGCATTGCAGGACAACAGAAGGCCAACATGGAAGTTCACAGTGTAAAGCTCTGATCCTGAAAGTCCTGTTTCACTTTGCCTCTGCAAAAGTCCACTGAAAACACAGTGTACAGGAGTCGACAAGCAGAACTGTGGCCTGATTGCAGATGGTGTGCAATTAGTGAGGGGAATGTGAAGAAGTCTGTTTTCCCAGGAGCATGAAATCGTTACTCTGGTGGTTTGACTGAAATCGAGTTAATTTTCTTCATGCAGTTAGAAACTTTTCTTTCTCATAGCTAGCATGGATGTTGTTTGAGTTTAGCTTGAGAAGGAATGTAAGAACTTACATCTTAGCCATTACTAGGGAAACCAAGGTCTTCTTAGGCTTCCTGTTGCCAGGTGTGGGGCAGCTGGGAAGGAGGCATAGATGAACAGACCTTGCCTGACATCCAGATTGATCAATGAGAGTATTTCATACTATCAGCGTCATGCTTTGTATATAATTGGAGTTCGCTTTTCCGGCTCATCAGAACAGTCCTTTTCAGGAGAACCATTCTGGGCAGAACCGTTCCAGTTCAGCTCTGTTCAGTTAGTTTCATTAGAATCATAGAATCATAGAAAGTTTTGGGTCAGAAGGGACCCCTAGAGGTCATCTAGTCCAACCCCCCCGCAGCGAGCAGGGACACCACTAACTAGATGAGGTTGCTCAGAGCCCTGTCCAACCTGGTCTTGAATGTTTCCAGGGATGGGGCCTCCACCAC
>Ga0065711_1006617_pt1 | contig 24597 bp, 14 predicted proteins | sample Hoacrofraction12_FD_59098 | JGI IMG/M metagenome (GOLD analysis project Ga0065711, IMG submission 59098) | Hoatzin crop microbial communities from Cojedes, Venezuela - Epithelial fraction 12 v2 (version 2) | ecosystem: Host-associated > Birds > Digestive system > Esophagus > Crop | place...
CTTCCTTCCTTCCTTCCTTCCTTCCTTCCTTCCTTCCTTCCTTCCTTCCTTCCTTCCTTCCTTCCTTCTTTCCACTGTCTTGGTACCTCCTATAACAGCAATCCTGCCTGTTTAAAATGCAGAGCCTATTTATCCAGCTGTACTCCCTGATTAACACACCAGTAGTGATCTGAAGCGTGACTCTATCTCAGAATAATCCAAGTAACTAGATGAAGTACAAGTCCAGTAAATGATCAGCACAGGAACATCAGTAAGGTCTTCTCTGATTTAAAGATGAGTCTTTTCTTATTCATCTGCCCAGTTGAGTAGAACTGAGCAGAAGGTACTGAGTTATAGCAAAAGTGATGTTATTTTTCCATTAAATTATGCTGGATAGCTTGAGCTAACTTAGTTGGAAACTTGCCTTGTTACTTCGTCCTAGTCTGAAAAAATCCCTAAAGCTGAGTCTAGAATTGGCAAGGCTTCAGAATTATCTTCTAAGCAAACCAAAAAAACCTGTCTACCCCATGGCAGTGATTAATTTCCTTTGCATAAACTTCAACATACATCTTCTCCTGAAAGGAACAAATGAGATACTTACACTGTACCAAGTGCATATCTAACTAAAAATGATCTATAATCATACCTTTTTCAACTCTGAGCAACTTCATCTTTTAGATATCTTTGGGATATCTTCTACAGGAAGGCTGATCTCTGTCTTTTAACAGAGATGATCTAAACACTGCTTTGCATTGTTTGAACATACTATATTTCTAACCTCAGTGGGTCATCAACTTCATTGTAGTGTCAGAGATGTCCAGACTGGGTGCTAAACAATATATCTCCCAAACTGGAAGGAGCATTATGCTGTTATGCTACTGCAATGCTCTCCTTGGGCTAATTAGCCCTGATTCAGGGGCACACCACTGTGCTAACAGCCGTGCTGCTGCCAGGGTCCCCCGATAATTCACACGCAGCACTAGCTCGTGTACCTCTGCTGTCTAGACAAACCTGTAGTGCAGTTTTTTCACTGGCACTCTATAGAAAACTTTTTAGAAGTCCAGGATTATGAAGTCCTTGGCTTCCCTTTAAAATTCTTTCTGGCAATTCCTGCAATTAGTCATGCGTGACTTCATATTTAATAGCTATAATTAAATCATAATTTACCCTGTGCTTTAACTGTGATCTATATGAACAGCTTCGCTTTCCCTAGATAGGCTAGTTACTCAAGTCAATAGTTTCCTGTCTGTTCCATAGAAGCAAGATTAACTTCTGGAGAGTGCTGAAACATCCCTCTTTCCAAAAGACGATTAAAGTATTTGAACTTCTTTCTTTGCCTGGGGACAACAAGAAGAATTCTTCCTGGCACAAGAGCTTTATTATTTCTCCCAGTTTTTGCTTTTTTCAGCTTGCTTCTGGTAACATCTCAATTTCTTTGAGTAATTCTGCTTCTATGGAGGGAAAAAAAATCTTTCCTATATCTAATCCTTTTCTTTACCTTGTATGGTGAAAATTGCTGTAATGTTATAGCAATGTCTTTACAAACAAATTGCCACCTTTTGGAAGTCTGATAGCCTTTTTCAGATGTTTCCTGGTTTTTCTATAATAAAAATGACTGATGTGTTACTGATTTCTGTGCAGTCTTGCTTTCTGTTAGTACCAGCCGGTTTACAGCTATGTCACCTTGTCATTGCTAAAGTGACACTGTGCTTAGGCTGGCTGCTGGAAGGAGAGACTGGTCGTACCTCAAGAAGTGCAAACAGACCACATACATGGCATACTGAAGGCCAAACACACTACAGACTTGACTGTGACTATTCAGGCAAGTCCACTCAAAGCATACCCAATACCTTAACCCATAGATCATCCTTTCATTGTGCTACTGTTTTCCTTTCCATTTTTCTATCTTTAAGGTCATTTCAGACAAGTTCCAATGTTTTGCTTTGTCCTTTGACATTTGGGCCCTGAATCATGATTACAGCAACCTGAAAATCAACTTTCAAATCTATCATTATTAATAATTTTCAGCAAAGGTACCAAGCACACAGAGCACAGAGTAAAAACAAGAAAAGATTAGTACTCTTGGGCTTTATTCTTGACTTCTTTTTTTTTAAATCCTGCTAGCTTTTTAAAATTAATCTCAAATTACTTCACCTTCTCTCCCCTGGCTAATGGAAATGGATCCTCTCCTAAATTTTTCCCCTCCCTGACCAGTTCTGCTGCTTTTAGAATTCTTTTTCATTTCTTTCCCCATCCTTGAACAACATAGTTAACACTACTAGGTTAGAAATTTGCTTAGGCATAATTATCCACTGTAATCTTGGTTTACTAGAATACTCCTGATCAAGGTCCATACTTCATCTTTCTGCTGATTTCCCTAATATCCCTTTATCTATTTAATCATTTAGTAACAATTCAACTTGACGAAAAACTGATCAGTCAAATGACACTAATGTCCTAGCTTGTCATGTTCCTTCTTTATTTTGAGACTGTGTATCTTTCGCTTTTCAGTCTGCCATTTTTGTACATTTTCTTTGCTAGCTATAAAAACACTGTCTATTGAAGTTGTTTCTCTGGCAGGCAAGGAGCAGAATATTAAAGTAAGAGAACTGATGTAATTTTGTTGATCAAAAATCTATCTAGCCCAATCTACCAATCTTGATAATGGCTAGCAAAAGTTGTTTAAGGAATAGTAGAAGCACATGCAATTAATTCAGTGCTCTTGACCCAAGGTATCCAACCTGCTTCTGACAGTCATCTTACAGACTTCCTGAGCTGGAGGTTCCATCCAAAATAGTTGGCAAAGGCTGTTCTTGCAAGAATTTGTCTGATTCCATTTTGAACACATGTAAACTTTTGGCTTCCAGAATATCCTGTGGCAATGAGTTCCGCTATGTATGTACGTGCTGCATGAAAACAATTCCTTTTTTGTGTGTGTTTTAAACCCAGTCACTTCATTGGGTATGCTTTCTTTTCCAAATTGCTACAAATAGTGAATCATGGTTCGAAATTTTTCTTATCTTTAACATATATGATACTAGAACTTCTTCCATAGGCCTCAGCTCCTTTTTAAGATCAAATCCTCATCTACTTAATCTTTACTTATCTGCAAGGAGGTGAATAATAATTTCCAAAAGGCATTCAGGAACACCTTGGGCAAACCTGCAGAGTATTTAACTAGGGGACCAACACTTAAGTTCCAAGCACAGCCTCTCAGTTGCAAGACAGGTGCTCTGCGTCACTCTCCAGCCATGTGTGTGGCTCACTTTTGGACTTATTACAGTGTCTTTAAAGTCAGAAAAGTGTGGGGTCACTTTTCAGATTACCCTGTCAGGGGAGACTTACAGCTGTAAGCTAGGCATCAGAGTCATCTAGCAAAAGTTTGTAAAGTGAGAGCACAGCACAGCATGGCAAGATCCTTCAGATCCAGCACATCTGGAGCTGAACTGAACCTTTGGGACATGCAGGTAAGCAGCTAGGCAAGCACCTACTTAGTGCTCAGTTATCTGTTTGTTACCACATTGCTTATGAAAAATGTGTAATTACTCTAGCAAGCAGATTTACATGATATGTAGGCAGACTGTCTGTGCTACACTTTAACAGCCTCTAGCTATAAATAACATTATTAGGAAAGCACGTTGCCTTAGATGGAGAGAGCAGAGATAATCACCTTTCTGACTGTCTACTGTCTAGAAATATATTTAGATTTCACGTTTAAAGATTAAAAATAGACCCAACAATTGCATTCTGTTTTAGACATTGAGATAAGCTTCTTACCCAAATGATACAATTGACATAATAATGCCAAAAGTTTATTAAAAGTTTTAAAACTCATTAAAAATTTGGTCAAAAATCTGAGACCTTAAAAGGCCCTTTAATTAAAAGGTGAAAATTAGGGCTGTGACCGTTTCGTTCCAAGAGGTATAACACAGGTGGCTGGCACAGCTACTCCACAGCTATGTACATGTACCACCCTCCTGATGGACACCACTGCCCTGAACCTGAGACAGCTGAACCACCACAGATTTCAGCATGGGTTTCCACTCAGTACTGAGGCTGGTTTATGTAAAATGCCCGCCTGCAAATTCTGGCTGGTTTTGAGGGGCACATTCTGTATGGCTTCCTGCCACATCAGGGATGTTACAGGCTAAAGCCAGGTCCCTGCTGTCCTTGTCCCAGGATCAGATGGTGGGGTTACTTGGCATGTCCTGTACTGTTCTCTTCCTGGAGCAAAATATAAAAGAATTGGCAGCAGCTAGTTACTACTCACACACCTTCAATTCCACCTTCTTTACATGGTAGGAAGAAAGATCCTGAGCCCTGTGCTTCCATTTCCACTGTTGCACCACTGTGCCTGTTCCCTGCTTCAAGCACCACTGGACCAAAGACATGCTGGCCTGCTGAAAAGGCCAAGTGTCCCACCTGGCAGAGCCTAACCTGAAAAGCCTGAGAGCCCTTTGCCCAGCAAGCATCTCACCAGGAAGCTGTGTAACTACACAGCATGCACCTCCCTATGGGTAGCCACTTTATCATACCTTCTGACCCAAGAAAGTGGATATAACTTTGTGGTAAGCTAAATGTGCAAGTTTTCACTGAGGCCAGATTAGCTCAGCCACTCTGCCCTCTTGTAGCGTGTGATTGTTGATGCTACAACTTTCACGAGCATTGTTAGGATGCACAGAAAGGTCTGACCTGGTTGGATGTCTGTGGTGGACACCATTAGGACCATTAAAGCCCTTTACATTGTTTCTTTCAGTTTGGTCCACTGAAGTCCAAGCAACCTCAGAAACAGCAGCATTGCTCCGAATCCTGCCAACCTGACCTGTGACTAGCTGTAACCAAGAGCAGACAGTCAGGTGGAACTTCACCAAGCGGATTTGCATATCTCTGTGGAAAAGATTAATTGGTCAGACTCACGAACTAGTGAACTACCTATCAAACTAGGCCAACTAGGTTGGACTTCCACTTTCTGTTTGTAGAGGTGAAAAATAAATACATGCATATACTGAACCACAACACCTCAGCAAAGGAGCAGAGGACGTAATTGGCCTGCAGGCCATACAGGATACTCATTCACACAGGATACCTGCTCTGAACACTCCTTGCTATGAATTTTGTTTTGGTTGTTTTCTTAACAGAAGGGCAATCCCACACCCAGGCACTCCCCGTATGTTCTCAGCAAAGTTGTAAAACAAGCTCTCTGAGTCAAGAGTTACAAATTGTGGGTAAACGCATCAGATAAAGACCCACAGCTTCCCCAAATGCTTATATTCTACAAGGGTATCTGGTGTGGGACTTCATTGGCATGCATGGTCTTGTGCAAGTGCTGAATACAGATGAGATCTTCCATGTGGGATAAAGTATTTTTATAGTTTATGAAGATTATAAATAAGGTTTAAAAAAAAAATCTGTGTTTTTGTCTTCATCATTTGGTTCATCTGAAATCAAATATTTGCACCTTCTGTTGATTATCATATACTTGCCTCTGCTTATCATCTGTTCAACTAGCCAGAATGACTGGTCCTTGACCTTCATGTCTTTCCAAACTTCATAGTAGCTGGCTTATTACGATTGTTCCTCTCAATTATTTATTGAGAAGGAGAGAATGACTACAAATAGAGATGTGTCTAAACATAGAAACACTGAAGACATAAAACCACCTTTATGTTAGTGGCTATATCACATGTATACAATATTAACAAAGTAGCTTAGAATACAAGTGACATTCAAGTTAAAAACAAACAAATTTGTTATAAGTCAGGCAGTAAACAGACAGCTGGCTTCTGAAGGATACTCTCTGCTGCTTTCCACATACATAATATTTATTTTAAATTTCAGCGGGCTTATGCAAACTGCAGAGCTGTACAAAATTCTGATTAGATTGTTTAACTTTCTGTTGAATGAGTAGTACAAATCCCTCTGTGTGACAAAACCCAGAAGTCAAATGTAATACAGACTCTTGCCATAGAAATTTGGCTCCTGAATTTGAACTGTAGCAGCTCAAGGTTCTGGTGTGATGGTGAAGAAAGAACCATCATCCTTGACTACACACAACATTTAGCTAGTGGGTAATATTTGATATGTGCAATTTTTCTTTCTCTGATTCTCAAAACATCCACTTTGTAAATGTTAAACAAGGAAATTAGGAAATTACATAATTTTTTTTAGATTAGTTTTAGTTGCTATTAATTCCCATGAATACTCCTGATCTAATCTCTTCTCCCACTAGGGGCATGACCCAGCTCTTAGCAAAATAGGTGGTAAACCTTTCCATTAATTTTGGTGGGAACTAAAGAGATCCCTAAAGACCAATTAGCAGATCACTGTTTAGTTATGTGCAAAGCTCTGCTAGGGATAGATTTTGCTGTTTTCTAAAGGAGCCATCCAGAAACTGGAAGTTCGTTTCCTGTGATTCATAGCCCCATCGGGTAATGCAGTAGAATGCATTATGAGTGCTAATGTGACCACCAATATTGAGACAAATATTTATTGTTTATTCACTGCCATCAAGGCTCTTGAAAAGAACAGCCCATAAATTCTTAATGATAAGTGCCTAAAATAAACGTCAATGAGACACACTGGATCAAAGCAGAAAACGAACAAGGTATCACATTCTGAGATCTTTTTAGTAGTGTTTCATTATTACACCTGAAGAGAGTACTGTCCTTTCTGAAAGATATATTTTCCTGAAGGTGACATTTATATAGATCATATAATAAAGTCTCCCAATTAGAGTAGATGTGGGGAAATCAATGCAGAAAAAAAGCTTGCCCTACTGTTTTGTACTGTCTCCCAGCTTAGAGAGTTAAAACACATGCCAATTTCCAGATAATCCACCATTGTCCAGAAACAAATACCAATATTTCCTGTATTTTTTGTTAAATCAGTAATAGTATCTAAACAGCATTTTGAAGAAATATTAGTTAGAGATGCGGAAAGAAATGAAGAAATCAAATAAAGTGCAACAGGTGTTTACCATGCCAGGCTATCCAGATATCTTTCCATGACAACTGTCTTATCACTGGGAAATTATTAATTCAACAAAGAGTTTTACTGCAAATATAGGTGAATAACAAAGAGAAGACAATGGGTTGAAAGGAGAAATTCGGGCTAGAGGAAGACTAGCAAAGGAGTTTCTGAAAGATCAGTCAGGGCTCATCTTGTCCAATACTGTCATCAGAGAATTTGGCACAGAAATAGAAATGAGCTGATGAAAGGTGGTGACAATTCTTACTTGAAAGTATTTGTCATCACAGTGAGGGACCAGGCTATTTTAAAGGAAGAACCGGACAACTTTGAGGTCTAGAGTAATAGCAATTGCATAAAATGTAATATTATGTTCGACTCAAAAATCTTTAAGGTCCTTTCCAACCTAAATGATTCTGTGATTTTGGTAGAATCCTAGAATCATACCATCATTAAGTTTGGAAAAGACCTCTAAGATCATCAGATCCAACTGTCAACCCAGCACCATCATGCCTGCTAAGCCATGTCCTGAAGTGCCACATCGACACATTTTTTGAACACCTCCAGGGATGGTGACTCCATCACTTCCCTGGGAAGCCTGTTCCAATGCCCAACCACTCTTTCAGTAAAGAAATTTTTCCTAATATCCAGTCCAAACCTCCCCTGATGCAACTTGAGGCCATTGCCTCTCATCTATTGCTGGTTACCTGACAGAAGATACCCACACCTTCCTCACTACAACCTCCTTTCAGGTAGTTGTAGAGAGCAATAAGGTCTCCCCTCAGCCTCCTCTTCTCCAGACTAAACAGCCCCAGCTCCCTCAGCCGCTTCTCATAAGACTTGTTCTCTAGACCCCTCACCAGTCTCGCCACCCTTCTCTGGACACGCTCCAGCACCTCAATGTCCTTCTTGTAGTGAGGGGCCCAAAACTGAACACAATACTCAAGATGCGGCCTCACCAGTGTCGAGTACAGAGGCACGATCACCTTCCTACTCCTGCTGGCCACACTATTCCTGATACAAGCCAGGATGCTGTTGGCCTTCTTGGCCACCTGGGCACACTGCTGGCTCATGTTCAGCCTACTGTCAACCAACACCCCCAGGTCGTTTTCTGCCGGGCAGCTTTCTGCTCCCCAAGCCTGTAGCATTGCATGGGATTGTTGTGACCAAAGTGCAGGACCCGGCATTTGGCCTTGTTGAATCTCATACAGTTGGCCTCGGCCCATCAATCCAGCCTGTCCAGATCCCTCTGTAGACTCTTCCTACCCTCGAGCAGATCGCTACTCCTGCCCAACTTGGTGTCTTCTGCAAACTTACTGAGGGAGCACTTAATTCCTTCATCAAGATCATTGATAAAGATATTTATTAAAAAAAAAAACAGACCCAAAACTGAGCCCTGGGGAACATCACTTGTGACCAGTCGCCAACTGGATTTAACTCCTTTCAGCACCACTCTCTGCGCTCGGCCATTCAGCCAGTTCTTTATCCAGCGAAGCATACACCCATTCAATCCACGAGCAGCCAGTTTCTCCAGGAGGATGTTGTGGAGAACAGTGTCAAAGGCCTTACTAAAATCCAGGTAGATTACATCCACAGCCTTTCCCTCATCCCTTAGGTGGGTCACCTGGTCATAGAAGGAGATCAGATTGGTCAAGCAGGACCTGCCTTTCATGAACCCGTGCTGGCTGGGCCTGATCCCCTGGTTGTCCTTCACATTCCCGGTGAGCGCACTCAGAATGAGTTGCTCCAGAATCTTCCCCGGCACCGAGGTCAGGCTGACGGGCCTGTAGTTCCCAGGTTCCTCCTTCCAGCCCTGCTTGTAGATGGGCATCACATTGGCAAGTCTCCAGTCATCTGGGACCTCCCCTGTGAGACAGGTCTGTTGATAAATGATGGAGGGTGGCTTGGCCAGCTCCTCCACCAGCACCTTCGGTACTCTTGGGTAGATCCCATTCAACTTTGATTGCAAAGTCTTTCAACTACTAATAAGAAGATTTTTTGTTAGAACACATTTGTTGGGAGTAAATGAGAGGGAGAAATTACTGAGAGTACCAGTTGCTCACAGGATTATTATGATCCATCAATGTGAGGTGACTGTGAAGAAGGCAACTGCAATCCCCATGAATCCTTTTTCCAGAAGAGAAAAGAAACTATTAATGACATTGTAATTGTGAAACCTCCGTATATAATTCTGATTATTTGTGTTCAAGAAAGATGAATGTGAGCTGAAAGACCTACAGTGAACAAAGTAATGACAAGCAACTTCACTTGTCTAGCAAAACAAGAACTGTCAGGTGATATGTTTGCTGCTCCTCAGGGGTAAAACAGAGGAGAGAGAAAATACAGTAGAGCAGGAGGACAATGTCAGGATGATTAAGGCCAAATTTAAACTGGCCATGGGTGAATGCAGCCTAGAAATTAGGAAAATTTTTGTAACCATCAGAATATTATGATCCTGAGGAGCTTTTTTCCTACAAGTGTGGGGCCATACCTTTGCAGTGGAGCATCATGAGTTTGTAAAGAAATGAATATAAACTGGCCACCTCAGACAGCAAAGATTTGCACTTCCATGTTAAAGTCTCATATACATTGATTTCAGTCTTCACTTACAATCTCCTGGGTGTTTTTCATGAGTAGATAGGTGAATCTGGGTCATTCAGGGGTCCAGCTCTAGTTTTGCCACCAGCCCTTGAGGCTGGTGACTAGTTGAAGCAAGTTCAAGCACAGATTAGCAATCAGACTGTGAGCCAGAGGCAGGATTGGTGTAGTCTTTGCCAGAATTTTTTCCCTTGCTGCAGCACGACACAGTGTAAGTGTATTGAAGAGATGGAACAAATTCTTTTCTCATTCGCTTCCCCTTCACACTATATTTACCTTCAGAAATGTAGCCCATTATGTTGACTGATGCATAAATACTCCCAAAGGAGAGAAGCAGGGCAATTCATATTCTCAACTTATTCCTGCTAAAAGTTGAACACAGGATTATAGTCTGTGAACTACGCAGGTTGGAAAACTATAGGTGGAACTATAGGTACCACAGGTAGAAGCTGTAGTGATAACAGTGATTCTTCAGTAACCACTTCTTGGTATTGCCAAGATTTCTGTTCAGATCTGCAGTTCTGCTAGGCATCTGTGTGGCTTAATAGTAAAAGCAAGAACTGTCTTAGGCTGTTGGAAGGATTTGGATACCAGCAGTAATTTTTGTATGGTTTACTTTCATTAGCAGTCTTCCCTTCTGCTGAAGGAACGTCATACGCTAACCTTCACGGTGTTTTGTGAAGAGCTGTCACCTTTGTTTTACACATGGGGACCCAAGAGACTATGCGACGCACTGAAAAAAAAGTACAGAAATACTGTGAAGAGATCACAAGCAAGATCTTCCAAGGCCTGGAGTAACATTCCAGCCACTGAATAACCCTTCTCTTTCACCCTAGAAAACTTCAGCTGAGGTTACCAGGGGTTCCCGCATGTGAAAGGCCAATGGGATTCATGCCTGGAATAGAAAATACACTGTGAAGCCACATATATTTGTAGTCTGTGCAGCTGAAATGACAAACAAAAAGCCATCAATACTTCCTACAACATAGAAGAGATGTGGCTACAGAAGGACTCTTGGCACTCCAGCCCATTAATTTTGGCTCTCTGAATAAAGGGTTGTGCTGTCCTGCAAAAAGAAGGCATTCTGTTTCTGTTGTAAAAGGGGCCGTGTAAGAACAGAGACAGGCAAATAATACACAAGAGAGCTTAAAGAAGGAAACCTCTGACGCACTGTGTGTTTCAGATCTTTGTCATTGATTTAACTTGTCTGTGGCAAGGAGCTTTTGTTTATAGACCTCATGTTCCTCTCTGATGAGTGATATGGGCTGCATTGATTTATAGAGTGAATGGTCTGACTACGTTTTTATCTGCTTCGCCTACTTGCCCTGTAGAAGGCACCAAGAAGTTTTTCCAATGTGATACTCTCTGTGGCTTTTCAAATTTTGGATTCTGTCCTTTGTTCAGGCTTAAGCACCTATTAGAAATACAGGATAAAGTTATATTCATAATGCTTTACTTTGAAAGACACGAGTCTGTCAAGACACCTGAACATCCAGTACCAGCTGCTGGAGTTACAGACCTCAGACAGGTAATCTTAACAGCCCACGTTCTGAGGCAGCCATTTAGAGTTAGTCAAGAAGAGACATGAATATTCGGGTTGTGTTTGAAACCACTTTTTCTTTGCGAGTTAAGGTCTCTGAGAGACACCTGGAAGGAAAGATCTTGCAATATCCTTGAGGTCCAAATCCCCAGATTCTCACCTCTGGACAGCATGAATCTGCACTTTTCCCTTATGTGGTATCCCTAGAGAAGGAACCAACCTTTTCTATTACAGTCTAGTGCTTGTAGTGTCTTCTTGTCCCTGCAGAGGATTAGAGATATCTCCTGTGTAAACTGAGATTACATGGATAGGCAGATTATTGATTAGCCTGGAACAGAGGACACTCTTCTCTCCCTCTGCTAGAGTATGAGCAAAGAGGTAAAGACTGGTGAGAAAAAGAAGGAATGACTCCATGGTCCTAGTAGTCAGCCTGTCCCTTATAGGAGAGCTCTGCCGAGTGACTGTTACTAAAGCATTGCAGTCCCGGCCCCTTGCTGAACAGTGACATCATGAATAAAATAGGTGGGTATTTCTGAGAGCAGGGTTTGAAATCTTTCATGCTGGGAAGGGCTTCAGATCTTCTAGAGAAGAAATATAAGCCATTACACAAAAACTGGACTTCTAAATCCCTAGCTTTTCAAAAGAAGATGGCCAGCACTCTTTTCTGACAGGCTTTATGCTACCAGCATATATTAACGATGCTCTGAGCATGAGGTGTCTCCCAAGGAACCTAGATGATGGAACAGCTACTGCTGGTCTCAGATGAGAACTGCATGTCCCTTTGCTCAAAAGAGATCTCTGTGACAAAGCACTGACATAACTCTGGGCACCAGGAAAATTTCAAGTTAAAGAGGTAAGCACATACTGAGGTTAGCAGCTTTTTGTATCAACAGGGTTTTCTGTCGTGATTTTAGGTTTAGGTTCGTCAGAAACACTTTGTTCCTACTTTAGGATTAAGATCCTCTACGGTATGTAGCCCTTGGTTCAGTCACATGCATTAGCTATAAAGTCCAAAAGCAAAAATAAGCATGAACTGTCAACACAAAAACACTCATCAAAAGTGCAAACACAAAAGGTCTCTGGAGGCTGTTACTCTGGATGTGCACTGTACCAGATTTTGGACCCTGCTGACTTCAGACGGACGTAACTGAGAACAGATCTTCATCGTCTGTATCTAAAGGACTTTGCTTTATATGCATTATCATCAGTTAATTCACCTTAGGGGACTTCAGTACCGAAGGTGTAAGTAAAGCTAAAGTGGTGAAATAATGTGTAACGCTGTGTTGTTTCATACCCAAAAAGCCTCTTGGGTTAATTGTTTGAACTCTGCCTGTTAGTACTGGTGATACCATGGTATCAGTGTCTTCCAGACACTGGAGTGACATTCCTTGTGAATACACCAACCTGGCAGGCAGGCATAAAGGAATCACATTTAGAGGAACTTCCTTTTCACCCTAGTCATGCTGTGTTTTGAGAAAAACTGGCAGAAACCAGCTTTGAGGAACAGCATTGTCTTGCTTGGCAGCTGTGTTCTCTGTGTTGGCTGCCAGTGGAGCTCCAAGGTGATCTCACCACCACCTTCTCTTTAGCCTCATTTCCTGAGGAACTTGAGTTTCTCTGTTCATGTTGTCTTTCCATTTGTATGTCAGTTTGTCTGTCAGTTGCCTTCTACCCTAGTAGCTTTTAAATCTGACAGCTGCTGACAATTATGCCAGACTAAAAAGGAGAATTTCCGATGGGAGATGAGTTCCACAAGCCTTGTGAAAATCAACAGGTGAGCAGAGGAAAGCAGCTAATGCAAATTAGAGAAAGAAGTAACAGGGAAAAGTTTCAATGTAAACTCCACAAGACCTTCTGGCTGGACAATCACCATGCATGTGTCTGCTTTCTGATCAGCATGCATATGGGTCACAGCATCTGCAGCACTGTGCTACCTCAGCCTGTAGTTAAGAGACATGGGGGTGAAATGAGGTGAAGAAAAAATGAGCAATTAAAGGAAAAAGGGGTAAGTAAGAATTAATGTAAGGATATGTAGTAGACATGAGGGGACTGTGGAAGTCTTACAGACTTCTGAGAGAAACTGATTGTCATGGGAAGGTCACATGAAAATCCATAGGAAGCTGGGCTTCCTTGTTCTGCTTTTCATGAAACAGGATATGTCACATATCTAAAACTGAACAAGCTCAAAATATAGCAGCAAAAATGTGGGTCTTCAGAGTACAGCAAAGCTACAATTTCATTAGATAGTGTCTTCATTCCAGATTAGGCCAAATTTGACAACAGATGTAGCTGCACCTGTTCAGCAACCGTATTCAGAGTGAAAAGGGACTTGCAGCTAAGCTTTTAATGAAGTCCCTTACTGTGTAGCTCTGCTGTTGCAAACTGAGTATCTGAGTTTAAAGGAAGGAAACACTGGCTGCATCAAGTACTAAATGTGGGTCATTTTCAAGCATAAATGATGCCTTTACAATGGATGAAACAGGCCCCCATCAAAGATCAACAGACGTCTCCACTGTCACATACTTCAGCTTCCTCCTTGCTGCCAGCATCTGAACCTCTCATCATTCATGCTGCATATATGTTCGCTCACTCCCAGGCTCCCTTTTGAAGCGAAATGACTAGTTTCCTTGGAGAGGAAGCCTGGACGTTGTTGACAGAATAGTTTGCTCCAGGCTCTGCTCCAGACAGAAAAAATGGGCTTGGACTGTAGCAAGTTTAACTCCCTCAACCCATGACAGTTGTCTGATGTTATTCCACAAGGCCTTATGTCCTCAAATCCCCTATGTGTTGTCATGGCACACCACAAGAAGGCAATACATACTTTGAATTAGTAAATCACAAATGCTTAATAATAAGCTCTCAGGGACATACGGGGCCACAGGAGACCTGGGCCAAGGACTATGCCAACCACACTGCCCTAAAGAGAGTAACGTGGATGGGAGTCATCTTGCACCACTTGGCCTGGGGTCAGAGACTACCCTTGGGGCAGCTGCTCTGGTAGTACGGGCATGGCCCCGGAGAAGCCAGGGCAGATGCCAGAGCTCCCGACAGAAGGACTTTGCTTCCAGGCTTACAGCTGGAATTTCAACTATTCACACCGATAGGTGCCACCCCTCACCATCAGCTTTCACTCTGGAGACTCAGACAGCCCCTCCAGCCTTTCTCCTCAGAGGCGGGTTAAAGTATTCTCTCAAAATAGATAATGAGGTAATCATTTTATTTTCCTAGCTGCTTAAGGCGAGTGTTAGAAGAGTTAATCCAGGGATCAAAGGTCTTTGTTAGCAGAGAGTCTTTTGAATCCCTTATGTGCCAGTCTCAGAAATAACACAGAAAGTGTACAGATCTGAAAATGACAGCCAGAATGGAAACCAAATCAGCCACTACCTTCTAATATCATTTAGTGTCTTTTAAAAGTTTGGGTCAAGTTTGATTTTGCTGGTTCAAGTAATTTATTGTGGGATTTAGCCAGCTGCTGAATCTTTTCATGCAAGTAAAACTCTCCAAAAGGGCCTTAAATTCCAGTGACGAGTACAGTTATTTTGTATGAGGTCGACTGCAGCTTCTAATTATAGGATGATGAATATATCCCCCAATCAGTAACTCTCTAAGGCATTTTATAAAAATAGATTATAAAAAACAAATAAAGAAGCAGGCATGTTTTAGGTTAACAAAAACATTGATACTCTAAACTCTCCCCATAGTCCTTGTATTTAAGACATTTGTAAATTCAGATAGTAAGCCCATTCAGATACAAACACACAAACTTTACATAGCATAGAGTTCAGGTATTCAGGGAAAAGGAATATTAATATATCCAATGGTGAATGAATACGAAAATAAGTGGAGGTTTTTAATGACTCACATAAAATTAAATTGACTGTTTTCTGTGATACCCAGTAGAGACTGCATGAAGGCACTTACCAGAGGTGTATGTGCTTTTAAAGGGTGTTGATTTAAGACCTGATTTGTTTGAAGATTGACTTGAAAGAATTTCAAAGGATGTAGCTTAATTAAAAATATTCCAAACTTTGCATTCCTCACAAAACCTTTTGACCTCTCATGACATTTCATGCTTGAAGGTGAGGAGTTCAATGACTGCTTCTCACTTCTCCAAAGGCACTCCTGATCCTTCTCCCCATGTAACAACCATCATTAGCTGTTGATAGGCGCTAATTACACCAACCTAAAATGCGAGTCAAGAGAAGTGGTAGGTTAGTAGGTTGCAGGCGCCTACTGCACTGGGTGGACTTTTTCCAGCCGTGCATCAAACATGGCTCATCCTTTCGAAGATCCCAAGAACAGAGCGTACACGCGAAGGTCTGTGCGTTGCAGCCATCGCAAAGTCTGGCATTCCCACCAACAGAGGAATCAAATGGAGCTATCCATTAACAGGCCAGCGAGGAGTCATTAGAGGGACTCCTCCGATGCCCGCCGCCTCCCATGACGGATGGCCTGTTGTCACCCCCTCCGAAGGGGCCTCTTACCATGCAGGCTGTTTGCATTCAGTCAACACTTTGCTTTTACAGGCCTGTGGAGCCAAAGATTGCCAGACTTTTGAACCCCAGGCTAACTTCTGTCTGGCTACAGCCTCATTTTCTGGAGCCAAAATCTTTTTTAACAACTACACAATAACAAGTAATTAGAGTAAAGTCTGCTAATCTTCTCCTTTGGGCCTGCAGGCTGTGTATTCAGAATCAGTTGGGGTGAAGGTAGAATTACTGCCATCAAAGCCTGAGGTTACTTTGTAAAAGGGGTTGAACTCTAGGTCAAGGAAATGTTAACTGGACAAAGAGAGATCAGGGCAGATAGTGTTAAAATTAAAACTGTCCCACTGAGGTAATGCAGAATTGACTGCTTTTGCTCTGAAAACTAGCTGAATGAAAGACGTGAAGGGAAGGCTAGAGCATTTCTTTCAAAAGGTGAAAACATAGTTAGCAATAAAGGATCTATTGACTTACTTTCATTTGGGAATTTATTTTTAGTCTCTTTTATTCAGTAAGGCAAAGTAAAAGATCTTATTTTTTATGTCACCTTGTATTTGAGCCACCTTGTTTCCTAAAGATGTTTGAGTTACTAAATTAAATAAGCTATTTCTTAAATATATTCTCTCTCCCAAAAGCCCAAGTGCACAATTCATTAGAAATGGAGAGGTTTCTGCTCTTGACTTAAGAGTCCTGAGGACAAATGGGACTTGCTGGGTGGCCGGAAGGATAAACAAGCCCAGACTCCCACGTACTGTGGAGGAAACGTGCTCCAGCAGACAGCGGTGTCCGTGCAGCATCCTGGATATAGCACGAGGCTGGTTTTTGTTTCTCCGCTGCATGCACATAGCACAGGTGGAGGAGAGATTCCAGTTTTTCAAAGGATTAGAGCCCAGCCATTGAAAATCTTTAATCATTCAAAATAAGATCACAGATTTTACCTGGAAATCTGTCACTGAGCAGGGCAGCCTTCATTCCACAGCATGGAGTCACTCCAAAATTAATTCCTCTTGCTGCCGTCAAGGATAACAAACATGCCGCTACCCCTTCACCGGTATCAAAGCTGTCCGCTCCGACAGGATCGGCGGCACTTTGTTCTCCTCCTTCACTGGGAACAGGCCTCTGCCTGCTGCTGCCAGTGGGTTTGGAGTCCCTATATGGAAGTGGAAGTGCAGAAATGTTGAGGCCAGCTATTTCCCATGCCAGGTCCCTCTGGGCTCTGCCACGGCACCCTGGCTGCCTCCCCCGCTTCCGGGAAATGGACAGAAATGCTTTGGCTGACACAGGCAAGGGGTATCTTTGGAATCCCTCAGTATGTGATGGCTATTAGCATAGCAGTGGAATTACCTTGCAGTTCAATTATTAGGGCAAAGATGTATTTTAAAGTGCTGCAGTTGCCAGCTGGATTAAGCCAAGCACAGTAAAGTAGGTACTGCTTTCTGCTTCCAAGTCTAGTTATCAGAAGGGTGCTCTTGTGGGTCCTCTGCAAAGTTGAAGGCTCCCAGGGAAGTTGGTGTAGGTACCATCACAGCAGAAAAAGTGTTCTGTACAAGACCAATGGTAGCAAAACCAACTCTCTGCTCTGTGGCGGGACAGTTGAGTGCACAGGGAAAGATGTCTCCAGCCCCACATCTTCCTTCCTAGGAGGGGGGCATCCTAAAGCTCTCCCCTGTGCTGTGGACAGAAGGACACTATCCAGTTTCTTCAGCAAAAAAAGGCAATAGCCAGTCTTCTTTAGCTCTCTGTCATTTTGTTGGCTTTTTCCAGGGGTTTTAGGAACCCCGTGCTGACATTAACTTCATGACAATCTAAACTTTCTCCATACATGAACTAAATGAAACAGGTCTCATCAGTAATAGCTTGCTTTTGTGATGGGTAGATTTTGCATACATTTTCTTTTAATTATATCAGAGTGAAATAAATTAGTGATGATGACTAATCATGGACACAAAGCAATTTTTTTTTCTTTTGAAGCATTCTTCTGACATGGAGATAGAAAATGACAAGTGCATTTTTATGTTAATTATAGCCATGTGAATTACCTCAGATAGATGGCACGACAACAATGCTAAAATCCACCAAAGTGAAGGGTGCCTTTTTTTTCTGAAACCTAGCAGAGGAGCAGTGTCCATGGTTCAACAGACAGTGAGATACTTTTCTTCAAGTTTCAGGTTAGAAGTAATTGTTCTCTGCTGCACTAGCAGCAACATCAAAACTAGTTAACTTCTGCCTGGTTTAAATACCTCACAGATTAAACTAACCAGTGTAACTGTACCATGAAGCAATTCTGTATTTATGTGAACATAACAAATTGGTCTTCTCTCAGGCTGAAGTGCAAACCTCTTTCCTAATTCAAATGCCTCCATCCACACTCTTTTCTGCTTTAACTCTGCAAAATGATTTTTTGCAGCTACCAGTGAAAACTGCCCGTCAAAACACCACACAATACTCCTTCATTTAGGACAGAATTTGCTTTTAGAATATGATTTACAAGCACATTGTAGCTGTTACACAAAGGTCTGTTCAAAATGGGAACTAAAAATAGACAGAAAATTAAGCTGGAGAATCAGAACCTGGCCTTCTCTGTGAGGAACTTGTAGTTTCTCATACACCTGTTATCCTGTGGGGAAGTTAGCAAGCTGGTTTGAGGGTCTTGCAGGCTTGTTTCCTTTAGGAAAGAAATCAAGTCTGTGTGCCCTCTGGTACCATCTCACTTTAATTCTTGAAGATTTTTTTCCATGCACCCAACCAAAGCAGACATAAGGAAGCACTTTCCTTGCCCAGAAGCCCCCTAACCTGTCTTTCCAATTAATTGTATGCCCAGACAGTAGGGCCATAGCTGGATTTTATAGCTAAGCCTATCTCAGTTCAAGCTAATGCCAAAAGATTCAGTTCTGTCCATATCTCTACTGCCACTAATCACATCCTCCTATTCCCGGCATTGCACTGTGTCTGATGCTTTTCTGACCTCATGGTGTGCTACATCAGGGCTAGATCACCAGAAAAAAATACTGATAAGTTTTGCAGAGCATTGCAGACAGGCAAGTGCTTGTGACAGCAAAGGAAGAAACAAGAGGACACAGCTGAAAACTGAGAAGGAGAAAGGGAATAGATTGTCTTTTCAGTAGCAACTGGTCATCTGATTGCCTGGCCTAGCATCAGGCTGTACCCTGCACCCTGACTGTCTGTTCCATCTCAATGTGATGGCCATGACTGTTTCCCTTCGAGTCTGGTGACTTTTTTCTGTACAAACAACAGCTTGCCCATCATATTCTTGTTCTTGCATACACAGACCTAGTATTTTATTACTCCTCAAGCTTTGTCACACACTCCTTGCCTTGGGCCATAACCCATGTCTGCTTCCTACTATCTTTTTATAAAAGACCATTTATTAAACTATCCAGTACTGAGTCCCAGAGAAGCAAACTCACTGTCTTCAGTCAGGTCTGTGATTACCAACAGATCAAAGACCTGTCTGACAAAATTGGGACTTCTAGGCAGACACCTAAGATACGAAAAGAGGTAGAAACTTCTACAGTGAAAGAATCAATCCTCATCATCACCGTAGGTAGAAGGCGCAAGGAACAGAATCATCTGACATTCACTTTGGAACAATACAGGTTCTTTTCTGTTTTTCTTGAATAACAGTAACTCATATTTACAAGAATGCATTAGAAAGTCTATTTTTCCTTTTTTCCCTCCAAGTAACAGCATTCACAAGCATGGCTCCTGTGCCTGATTCATCTCTGTGTTAATTCAGCTTTATTTCAGGCACTCCATTTATAGTGCTGCAACAACATGAACTATGAGTCCGGTCTCTGATGAGCGAAAGGGTAGGATGGACTTTTAAGTGGCTCGTGACTTAGGGCTGAGTTGCCTAAATTTCCTGTTTGGTGCTCCTCTGTGGGACCTGCTCCCCAGTGTGCGATGGCTCTGCACTTCCCAAAAAAACTGTTTCTTCTTCCCTCATGCTAAGCAGTCAAAACACAAGGACATTTAGCTCATTCGTTAATTCAGAAAATTCTAGCAATGTGAGAAATTGCCTTGCCCAAGAATTCCTGGCTTCTTCAGTCATTAATCGATATTATCAATTGTTATGCAGCCTGCAGTGTGCAATGTGCTTCCACAGCCAAAAGAATGTCCCAGTGTCTGATTTTGCCAATAGTTATGAAGTGTGTGAATAACTTTACTGACAGCAATAAGCTCACTGAACTCTGTAGTAAGACTCAGCAATCCAAGTATGTAGATAAGAACTGTCATTCTGGAATACAGCAACATGTACATTATTTAAGTCAAGCTACACACTGTGTCTGGCTGTGCAGGACTCAGGAAAAAGGGAAATTTTCTTTTGACCTCAGATAATTCTCTTATTTTTTTATTAACACCACAATAATATTCCATAGCTCTAACCAGGTCTCATTATCCAAGGTACTGTATAAACATAGCAGATGATAAAATCCCTGCCAAAGGAAGCTTACACACACTTTGAAGTATAAAAAACATGGATCCTGTTAACTTTATTCCACTGTAATCGACAGGGTCTTTTAAAACCTTAACACTGTAATAACAAGCTATGGGCTTGAGTGTGATCTCTGCTACTCTTGTGTAAAGCCATAGGAACGCCTTTCATTTAGACCTCCACAGAGAGGTTGAAATATGTATTGCTGACATGAAGTAAAAACACTGTTAGAAGAATATTATTAAGGTTGCAACCTCAAGCACTTTGAAGCTTACAGAAGAACTTGTGCACCTAGCTGCCACCTGAGACACCTCAAAGCATGCAAAGTTTAACTGCCATTGAACCCCAGAAACAGCTCCATTTCTTCGTCTCTCGCGTTTCCCGCAACACCACCAAGGTGCCCCGCTTTCTGTCAGCTGATGTGCGTTTTCTCCTCTGCCTAACACCAAAACTGTTCTTAGCTAACTGAACTCATCCATATTTTGCCTGGCAAAAACAGGAATGTAGAGTATTTACACTGCACAGTGCACAGACACTGAAGATGGTTGTGATTGGTACTGCTCAGGTACAGAAACAGTACAGCTGTGCAATCGAACTTACCCATTTTGGGGCAGACTTACTGCACAATCCTCTACCTCACTGACACAACATCACATGTGCCCTGCCTCCTCCCAGGGTGCTGCGTTCATAGAGGCAGCAGTGACTGGGGAGGCAAAGGTTGGGGAGTCCCGCGCCGTTGCTGCTTGGTGGGGCTTGCAGCTCAACACCAGGAGTCGGCTCAGCTAAATTTTTTCTCTGCTGACTTATAAAGTTCAAGATGCAGTTGTTTACCATGTGCAAATCACCATCTTCCAACTGTTCAAATCTTGGGCAAACTGAGCTTTTCAGGGAAGCAGCGCCAGGCTCATTCCTGACACACCCTGACAGATTTTGCGTCCCTTCCTCCAGGCACAGAGTGCCAAAGCTGTTCAGGGAAACAGTAACAGATTTTGTTACACAGACAAAAAGCAAGGAATTTTCTTTAGGAAAAAAAAATGGTCGAGTCTTTTAGGATGACATTTTCAGAGGGATATTAATTTCTTTTCATCTTTATAAATCAGCCAGAGGCATCTGTATTCGAGTCCAAACAAAGTCTTACAAAGTTGTAAACATCTGAAAAGCAAGTCCTCTTACAAGAGGAAGCATTGGTCCACCTTAATAACAGAAATTGCTGTCTACTCTGACCGCAATCTGCAAATATAAAAAAGCCTTTGTTCACAGACAGTAGGCAGCAAAATTTCATTTAAAACAAAAAAACTGGGTGAGGGATTATAAAGGTGTGTGTGAAAGACTAATTTGTTGTTCCTGTTTGTATTCCCAGAAATCAGACACATTTTGTCTGTATTTGTAACAAAAACATCCTGCACAAGGTCCACGCATTACTGAATTCCTAAAGCTTGAATGGAATATCAGTTCAGTGCTGGGCTTCAGCATGGGCTGAATTTCTTCACAGAGAGCAAGGCTGGCCTGGAGACCCCTCAAACGAATGTGGTAGAAATACTGACACAGAAAATGCAGTTTAGGTCCTAATCAATCAAGCAACAGCTGAACTCTCGCTGATTCTGAATTATTTTTTTATGTGTTAGTAGGTCCCCAGGACACTAAAATTATCATTTATTAAAATAATAAGAAAAGTTCTCTCTCAGCGCATTGAGATGTTTTGCCTTTCTAGCTCCATGCCTAGTTCAGAATCCTATAATATTACTGCACACAGGAAAAAGGGACCTACAAAAATCAATAATGTCTATAATGGTCTCTATATAGAGGCAGATAATGTCTTCAAGGGGTTCAAGAGTGTTACGACCACCAGTCTGTGGTGGAGCCTCTGCTTTGTCACCTCTGCAGCTATGTTGATTTACATCATTTGAGTGTCCAGCTCACCAACTGACCAGTTAATGTGTTTTCAGAAATACTAGTGCTTCCAGTCTGTTTTTGTAAGGACATCATTTCCCAGCAAAGGGAAAAAATGACTGCTTCAGACTATAAAGCACTTTTACCCTGAGTAAACCAAGTGTCAGCCATCAATCTATTTTTCAGATGTCTTCAGTTGCAGATGGGAATTTATTTCCTACAGTGTTGAGTTCAGCAGGAGAAAAAGATGAAAAAAGAGACTTCCGTAATGCCCCAAAACATGGCTTTAACAGAAAAACAGAGAAGTCTGCTAAATAAAAGTCTTGGAGTTAAGCAAGCACATTGCCCATTTAGGAAGGTGGAAGATCTCGGCAGCAGAACTTTCCAAAACACTTGTGCCTCTGGAAAAATGAGTAAAGTGCTCCACCATGGACTCCACATTATGGTAAACAGACCTCCCACGTAGCATCGTTTTATGTCGCTGGTATTTGCAGTGCTGGAACAGCCTAGGGATGGGAGAGCGCCAGCATTTCTGCACGCTTCCTGTGTCCTAGGGATAGCAGCTGTGAAGTAGAGCTGGGCACACTTTCCGTTGCATCTCTCAAATATAGTCCTGAATGCAGCTTCTGTCATTAAGAAATATTTCCTAAACAGACTTCATACCCCCACTTTCCATCTGATAATCATCTCCTTGTGTTTGTGGTAAGTCAACATCCTTCATCTTTGCCTTATGAGGAAAAGCCATGGCTGTGAGCACTCCAAGAATCCCTCAGTGCTTGCAGATCCCTATGATAACAAACGACAGAAAGCATGTAACATGCTTTTTTCCTTTCCTTACAGAGACAGCACTTTACTCAAAGGAGAGCAGCTCCCATACCAGCTTTCTGCCTGTGCTAGCTACTAAGCTACAGCACATGCTTATCTCTCAAATCTGGCAATGAAGCGAGGAGACACGCGGTGCAGCACCATCCGTTTCTGGCTGTTAGGGAGCGGGGAGAAAAGGACAGAGTTCGTATACCCCGATGTCACCACACGCCACAAGAAAACACCAGTGGCTAGCCTTTATTTCCCTTTGGCGATGAGGTGCGTTTGGAGCAAACTCAGCCACCTTGCTGGTACGCAGCATCTTGCTGGAATCCCAGGAGATGCTCACATGCGCTGCTGGGTGGCGGAGGGGTCTGGCCCCATACCTGCATCCCTGGGGTAACTGAGCAATGCTGAACATGCTCATTCAAGGTCTAGGGGGGTACTGAGCTGAGCTTAGCAATTTGTTCCACTGTCTTCACTCGGGCAAAGCTTTTGGTGATTTATAGTGGTGTGGAGAGAGGGCCTAAGCTGTAGCCTCATGTAAACATTCACAGGCAATTGTTTTTCCTGGAGCTCTGAATGAAGTGTCATCACACTTCTCAACAGGGAAAAATTTTTGGATAAGCTTTTCATAGAAGCTGAAGAAATGCTCTCCAGACACAGGACTGCTAAGCCCGGCTTCAGTTTTGCTAGTAGAGCTGCCTTTGGCGGCCACATTTTTGGGCTCTCCCCACTTTCCTCCCCACTTCCTGCTCCTTAGAGGGGTTTGGTGCCCTGTGACACCAGATGGGCCCTGGGGAAAGGCTGCTTCCTCACCCCCACCTACCCTGTTAGCAGCAGTGGGGTGCTGGGTGCTATACAGAGAGGACCCGGGGAAGCCACGGAGAGCCAAACCTATCTAGTGACAGAAAATGGAGGTGGGGAATAAGATCATCTGCTTGGCAGTGGCAAGAGGACAGCAGTGGTATGTTCTTCCTTTTCTATACACCTTTTCTACAGCTCACTAAAACTGACCGACTCTACGAGACTTATCCTATTTTTCACTGTGAAAACAAAGAGAAACAGGGACTCTTAAGGCTGGGAGAAAGTGGAGCATATTTAGGAAACCTGAGAAAAACAGGAAGAGAGTAAGAGGGAAAAAAGACCAGGTAAGAAAATTAAAAAGGACAGACAGACCATGGAGCTTAGGAAAAGGTATGGAAGAAGGCAAGGGGAGAAGTGCAGCATTAAAAAAGGACAAGAAAGAGAATGGGGAAAGAGAAAGCGATGGATAAAACAACCAAAAACCAGAAGGAGGTAGAAGACATTTTGAAGGTGGCCATAGAGTGGCTTGAAAGGGTGTGAGTGGGAAAGAGGAAATGCAAGAAGGGGAACCAGAGCAATGAGCAACACAACATTATCGCACAGAAAATGGAAAGTGAAGAGCCAGTGTGCACCCAAACACTGAAGGGAACCTTGGCCTTACCAGAGCAAAGGGGACATGGCTGCCACGGGACACAATGGCACCCTTTGTGTTATAGGCACAGATGGGTTGTGTGAGCAAGCTCTGATCGCTCCTGACGGTACAGTTTTCCTTCCTAATATCTCCATAGCTTCTGAAGGAATTCAGTACCTCACTCTCCCACATTATAATATGAAGCAGGTTGTGATTTTTTTAGCTGCAAAGGGGGGATATTTCTCCCCTTTCCCCTATACACATCAGGCCTGTCCCTACAGGCACAAAGGATTTATTCTTCCCTTTACAAATTACTTTACCAGCTGAGGAACTGCAATAGCTGCCAAACCCCCCAGAAGCCTGAGACCTCTGCCCCATCCCAGCAAGGACTGAACTGAGGGAGGGGAGAGAGGAAGCGAGTTATTTCGAACCAAGGGGGGGG
>Ga0065711_1007986_pt1 | contig 24597 bp, 8 predicted proteins | sample Hoacrofraction12_FD_59098 | JGI IMG/M metagenome (GOLD analysis project Ga0065711, IMG submission 59098) | Hoatzin crop microbial communities from Cojedes, Venezuela - Epithelial fraction 12 v2 (version 2) | ecosystem: Host-associated > Birds > Digestive system > Esophagus > Crop | place...
CCCGCCTGGACAAGATCCTGTGCAGCCTACTGTAGGTGACCCTGCTTCGGCAGGGGGGTTGGACTAGATGACCCACAGAGGTCCCTTCCAACCCCTACCATTGTGTGATTCTGTGATTCTGTGATTCTGTGACATCGAAGGAGAAGGACTCCATCTGATGGGCATCACCACACTTGTGGCGGCAGCTGGTAGTTCCCCATATACCGCCCCCCCCCGCCCCGTTCCTGGCTGATTGAGGTTATCTGACTCCATCTTTTCTTTTCTCTTATCCTTTCCTTCTCTTTCTCTCTCTCTCTCTTCCTCCTTCTGTCCTCTCTCTGTTATCTCCTTGTCCCACCTTCAGTTTATGGTTTGTTGGAATAAAGCTTGCAGGGTTGTACAGCATCTGACCTTGGTTGTGTCTCAATCTCGTCCCCTGGGATCGCATCAAAACCCTCCTTATATTGAATCGGGACAGTGTCACAGCATTTGAATCTTTTATCAGGGTATAAGAAACCAAAAGTCAGCCTTGTTTCCTCCTGATGGAATATGTAACTCATCTACCATAAGTTCTTAAGATATTCTGAGAAGGGCTGCTTTCAGTTCTTAGCTGGACTCTTCAAGCATAGTTATATATTCATTTAAAGCCCTAGAGAAAGTGAGCAAACTTGGTTCTGTAATTTGGTTTTGTGGGCAGTTGCCTGGGACGGATGTACAATCTGCTTAACTAAGACAATTTATATGAGTTATATTAAAATGCATAAATTGTGCAACAAGACAGTGGACTTTCAAATGTAAAAGAAGGTGAACTGCAGTTCTGCTTTAGCCGCCGTCTCTGGGGATGTTCTTTTTTTTTTTAATTGATTTTGTATTGTCACAGACATTACTATTCCAGTTCTCAGTGGTTCACAATTTTCTACTTAGTGTCAACAATTACAGTCAGTCTTTGCAAATCTGAAGTCCCAGTTACTTGTCTTGATCAGATTTTATTTTCTTCTAGACACTGTAAAACAAAGTATTACTGTTCTTCTTCAGTAATACATTAGTTTAAAAAACGTAAAAATAGATATGATTTTCTTTCTTGTTTTTTCTTTCTTTTTTTTTTTTGTTTTCCCACTTCCTATGAAGTCTTAGTATCAAGCCTATTCTGTATTGATAGTTTTGAGCAGTAGTGTGAGAGCTGTTTATGCCTGGGCAGTGGGGAATTCAACTGTTCTTGCATAATTACAGCTTCATTTTTGATCATTTCAGTTTCCAGTGCTCGTTCTGCTGTCCTACACACACCATCTTCTTGGGGTGCATAATAAATTACAGATTCTCTAGGGCTCATATAGTTGAATGGGCAGTGAATATTAATTCATCACTTCCTGACCTGAGGTTTTTCTCCATAAGTCTTTGTTCTGCTAGAAAAAGAAGGAAAGGTATTTATAATGAATGAACTGCACTAGAGACATGCTTCCTTGAAATGCAGGAAAAATAGGAAAAAGGGACAGTTTTAGAGTGGTCTCTTTCCACTTAGGGGATCACACTTTACATACGCTGAACATGGAAATGTTCTGATTGGATAAACAGTGCTTGAAGCCTAGTCTGATTATTAAACTAATTATGTTCCTAATGCAATTTGATTTCACTTTTGAAAGTGCTGAGAGTTTTTGTGTTTCTGAATGTTTTTAATGAACAAAAAATAAGATTATCAGTTGAGAAGAGGATTGTCAATTATAGGTGCACAAAGGAAAGCATTTGTTATTTTTTGTCTGTTTTTTCTCTAATGCTTAATCTTTTAAAAAGATGGAACCAAATCCTTCCAGGCATATCATAATAAAATCATGCAACTTTTTAATGTTTCCTGCTGAGCAGCCACAGGAGCTTGTGGATTCTTTACAGTGAAAGGATGGCTATCTATCTAAAAAGAATCTACATAATTATTTAGAAAAGAGGAAAATAACAATAAACTGCTTCATGTAAATTGTTAAAATAATCTCATTAGGAAGAATTTGTATAGACATGGAAGAAAAGAAGAGGGAAATTACAGAAATGAAGATGCACATCTAAATGTATTGCATTTTGAAACATTTCAATTTGCATGCAAATTGAATATTGAATTAAAAAGCTTTAAGAAAACCAAAGCATGAGCTATGTTATAATTTAAAAAATATGCAAAAAGCTGAAACACATTTTGTATGTTTCTCTGCTGTTTCCCTTAACATATATGTTGTGATTTTTGTGATGTTTAAAAAGTGCAAAAGAGTTTAGAATTAATTTCAGGAAGACATATACTGCAGTACATCACAACATTATTTCAAGGCAGTATTAGCATTAATCATTACGTATATATTCTCCTTGATTATTAACCAGAAAGATGAAAGGAAGAAAATTCATTTGAGGAACATGGTCAGATAAAATACAATTGCATTTAGTGTTAAATGTGTCTGCAAATTACAGTAGATAAATTACATTGCCACTGGAAATTACATAATGGGAGCTGTTATGCAGGGGAATGCCTGTATAACTGTATTAGGAATGATACTGCACTCTGCCTGCTTTTATGTGTCTATCGTTAAAATTTATTTCTATTGGCCAAGCCATTGTTTATGACAAATGGTCTCATTTTTGGGTGAAGTAGTAATTTTTTATCACAAAATGCAGTGACTCCAATGCACTCTGTTAAGTCTATTGGAAATTCTTGCTTACAAATGTTGGAAAATAAATGAACATGAAATTTAATAATCCTTTCCAGAGAAAGAAAGTATTGTTTAACATTTCTCCACAAAGATTCTTATTTGTTTATAGGTTTATGTAAGGTAGTCCTTCCAAGAGGAGGCATGCATGTGAGAAGGAAAAACAACTTGTAGTTGATTGGCAAGATTATACGATGAAGTTTTATTATGAGAATTTTAGGCTTATTTGACTAACAGAGTACATAAAAGTATAAATTCACCATGTATTGATATTTGTTTAATTTTTTGTAGAAACAATATGGCTATCCTAATATGGTCATCGGGTTTTATAGAAACGTTGAAATATCTAACTCCTATTTAGGTCTTCAGTCTTTTGTCTATTGGCTTTAATTAACTTTGGACTGCTCTTTAGCTGTCTGTATTACAACTGTAATAAGAAGAAATGTATTGGTGATGTTAAGTAAATGGAAGAAGCAAGTAGGGAAAAAAAAGTGTTTATGAAGACAAGAACCATTTCCAAATAAGCAGTCAACACTGACGTTACAACAAAACACAGCAGAATTCCAAACAAACAGCTAGTTGGTTTTGTCATTGGATGTCTAAGGTTACCAACCAATGTCTGCTGCTTGGCAGCTTGTTTGGATGTGCAATGTGTGGAGTATGGACTCTTACCTAGTAGCCTCCACAGAAGTGCCTGTGTCTCATTTTGCAGAATCCTGATAACTTTGATAGATTTATGAAATAGCAGGAGAATCCTCTTGTAAAATGGTAGGAAAAGCAAATTTTAAAGGCAAAGGACTGAAAGTCTTGATGTTTCCTATAGTAAATGTGAATGAAGGAACTGGAAAGGAAGATCCCAATAAAAAACAGGCAAGGAGATCTGAAAAAGAAACGCTACTGAAAATTACGTGTGGCGTTATCACTTCAATACTTCTATGCAGTTTCTTTACCTGGTGCTCTGTTTTCCTTAACAAGAAACCTGTAAATAGTAGTTGGTTATTAAAACATTTTATACGTGGGAATGTACTATGAAGTTCTCATGGAAAACTTTGCACTTTTAACTGAAACTCTAGCACAACCAACCTTTTTTTTCTAAGCAAGTAACAAAACTAGCTTTTAACATTGTTAGAACACAAATGAATAAAAAATAAAAAACTTGTGTGCTGGAAATACACAATGAGGAAGGAGTAACTATATGCCAGAACTATTGGCTGAATATTGCTTTAGAGACAAGAAGGAAGAGTTAATCTAATGTTTAAGCATATGGAGATATATACTTTCTAATTACATTTAGTGCTTTATAATACTCTTCACTCCAGAAATTCCCTAGATGTCAATCATCTTTTTTTATGTGTTAATGCTTGTAGTGATAGCTTATTTTTGTATTTAACTTTAAAGATCTTTAAGTGCAGTGACTACTTAGTAACTACTAATTGACTACTTACTATAATATCTTATTGTCAAATTTTATCCTAGTTTGTGGAGTAAGGAGACAAGATAAACACTGGTTTATAGTTACAGTTGCTGTAACTATCCTTGTATTAACTTGGACTTATTTTCCGTGTTATTAAATCAGACTTTCCTGCATAAAATAGTAATAATGCAAAACAAATGGATTGATTCACTGTCATGGCAGAAAAATGAATGCATTGCATCTTTCTGTAGCATGCCAGCTACAGTAGTGTAGAATACAGCATGACATTTGATAGTTTCTAGCTATTTGTCTGGGTGGTATTGTTTTAAAACTAACTTAACACCTTTCAACAAAATACGTAATAAATGACCTTAGCTCATCTAGCTTGAAATGTATTAGGAGGGGCTGTCTGGAAGATTTTTTGAGAGTGTCATTGGACGCTACAGTCCACTTCTTATGACTCTTAATGTTAAGGGAAATTAACAGAAGTTAGAAAAGCCTTTACCTTAGTGGAACTAGTCCAAGCTTGTCTCTATCCAGATCTACACATTTCTTCACCGTATGGAGAAAGCTCATATAGAATCACAGGGCTTATGTTACTACCTCTCAGATCGTTCTATCTTGGAAATAACATACAGTAAGCAATGGCAATTAAACATATAAGTCCCTTCTGTATTTCAAGTATATAGGACAAGCATGCCGCCTCTGTTATGTCAGAGACTGTAATTCTTGATAAATTACAGAAAATTTGCCACATTTTTTTCAACAGGAATTATGTTTGTTGTTTTATGTATTTATGAAAATTATTTAAGAAAAATACCAAGGGCAGAACAGATTGTGAACCCTTTAGGGAACATTCTTTGTTAGTATTTTTATGCTTCACTATGCAGCTACAAAAACTAAATGCTATTAAAATACAAGAAGACTATAATCATAGTTTTAATATTTTCATTGGTATCTAGATGTTCTAAAACATATAATCTTACTCTTAAGATAAAACAAAAGTAAGCAGCAAAATAAAATGGTAAGCGTTTCTGCATTAAAGTCTATGTGCCAACCTGTGCCAGTGCCTCACCACACTCACTGTAGAAAATTTCTTCCTTATATCTAGTCTAAATCTACCCTCTTTCAGTTTAAAACCAGTACCCCTTGTCCTATCACAACAGGCCCTGCTAAAAACTTTGTCCTCCTCTTGCTTATAAGTCCCCTTTAAGTACTGAAAGGCCGCAATAAGGTCTCCCCGGAGCCTTCCCTTCTCCAGGCTGAACAACTGCAACTCTGTCAGTCTTTCCTCAATAGGAGAGGTGTTCCAGCCCTCTGACAATTTTTGTGACCCTCCTCTGGACGTGCTCAAACAGGTCCGAATACATAACTCCATTCTGGAATCTGTTAGTGTGAATTCACCCATAGCAAAGATGTGCAGATTAAATATCTTTGAATTTAAAGTAAATTTTATTTCTTTAAATGTAAACAATATTTGACAGAATTAATTCATAATAGAATTGAAAAATGTGACGATTATATTTTTGAGTGACAGCTGGTGAGGTGACCAAATTAGTTGTCATTTTGATTAAGGATTCTGTTTTACATTACAGCAACCAAAAGGTTACATAGAATTTTGTAAGAAGGCTTTAATCCATGTATCTATCAACATGTGACAAGGTCTACAACTGCATTTAAAATCACATAGCTCTTTTTCATTCACACTCACTTGATATTTATTTTCTTCTGAATTATGCCTAGCAACAGGCATCACCTCAACATTTTGAGAGGGGGTTCAGCTCTACATGAAATAAATGTTTTTGTCTGCTCTTTCTTAATTAGAAATGGCTAAACAGTAGATCTTTTCATGTGACAATATTTTTTTTTTAAATTGGAAATCTCTGAAATGTGAAGTGACCTATAGACCCTTTTTTGTACTTTGTAAAATTAAGGATCCTATGTTCAAGTTCTCTTTCAGAGAATTTCCTCTGGATCGTCAGTCACAGATAATAGTGCTCCACCTTTAGATCATGCAACCTTTACTAGATTTATTTGTTACAAGTGTAGTGAGTGTGCTTCAAGCTCCGCTGTCTACTTCTACTTTTCAGCTGAAAAAAACAGAACCCTCTCAGTTGCTGGATCTCAAATGCCTAATCAAAGCGCAGTTTAGCTTTCATTCTAAAGTGCTTTTACAAAGACTGCTTGATTCACAGTTCTCTGTGTATCAGACATTTAATTTCCTTTCTTCACAAGGAATGTAGAATTATATCAACATAAGGTGACTCTCCTGGTTAATTCTTTCTTATGTTCCAAAGGTTTCTTATGTTCCAAAGGTTTCTTATGTAATTAGTCTTAATTTTCCATTTTTTCTCTGATTTTTCGTAACTACATTCATTTTATCAAGCTCCAACATTCTCTCTGTTTCCGTCCAGAACAGTTAATGCACTGTATGATGCCAGCCTGTAGATGGGGATGGAGTGGATCCCATCATACTCCCTGATCCATGATTACTGTGGAGAAGTTACTGGTCCATGGTCAAAAGAGCACTTCAGATTCTGCTGCCTACACTTAAAGTGTATGATGTTGGTACCTTTGAAGAAGCAGCCTATATCCAACGAATCTACCTAGTGGAAGAGGTACATACGACGTCTCTGCAGCAGATTATGTTGCAGGAGACACGTACTGTACCCTAGGGTAGCAAAGATTCAAGAATTCTTCTCTTTGGTGTGTTTCTTCTCATATCATTATCTTTTCTATTTCCTCCTAGTAAAGCGTACAAAGAATGCCAAAACTGTGCACCTCAGTAACGGGGAACAGGAAGCCTTGTCTAGCACTGTGTCATGGAGACCTCCACTTCTAAAACAAAGGATAATCAATTTGGAGGAATCCTGTCAGGATTTTGAAGGAAGAAGAGAGTCATTACTGCACAACGATGATATTTCAAAGGCAGCAGGTTCTTCTGTGTGTGGGCCTGTCTATTAAGCAGCGCACACCACTAAAATGTGTCCACACATCAACCCAAGCCACATCATTTCATTCATGCATTACTCTTAAAGTTTAAAAAAGACACTATTCAATAAAGACCATTTTAATACTGTTATGATAAAAATAAAAATTTCTGTTGTCATACATTACTTGCAGATAATTACAAGTTATCTTTGTCAGATCTGTTGTATGTTATAACTACAAAGATAAAGATTCAAGCAGCATTTGACTTCTGTGAAGCTGTTACCAGGAGACAGTTATAAAATCCTACTTCCCTTCCCTCTCCTGGTGACTATCTTCCTTAGGGTTTAGTCTCAACTTCTGCCTCATTACATCTGCCCGTAGTTTCAGCCTCTGTCACTCCCTTATTCCTTCTCTCATGCAGTGCCATTTCACCTATAGAAAGTAGGATATGAGGATCCGTGTCATTCTTATTATGGATTCTCTTCTCTTTTTCTCATGTCATACTGTTCCAGATGATTGTCTCGCCTGTCTTACATTCACTAGGCTCCCAAGAAAGAGCTGTATCAACATTTAAAGAAGACTAAAATTCTTTTGCTCCCTCCACCCTCTTCACAGCTGTCAGGATTCAGTTAAAAAAAAAAAAGTCCATGAAAAAAGACTTTAGTACAATGAATATTGTTGAAATCTTCATGCTAAAATAACAATGGGGCTGTTCTTTTTCTCTTGATAAGTCTTCTTTTCTGGCCTGTTAACACTACAATGAAATACATTGCAAAGTACTGCAGATATACTTTCAAGAGCGCTGTAGTTACTTTTGACCTATGTCTGACTCCTTGACAGCAGTCAAGTATTCAAGAAGTCAGATGAATGAAAGGAAAGATCTTTTTTCTTTTTCAGGAAGGCATTGTGAGGTTTAAAACAAAAATACGCAGCTGGACATTTCCAGCAGTGCTATGGCATAGCAAGGAAAAAGGTTACATTTCTGTATTTCTGTAACAATTGTTTTTTTTGTAGTGTAGTATTTCTAAGCTTTGTTGTTTTGTTGTGGCTTTTTTGTTTTCTGATTAGTACTCTGTGATTATATCTTTTCAGTTTGTCTTTTTTCCAAACCATCTTCCTCCTTGTAATGTTTCTGTTCCTTAGAAAGTCTTTAGCTCGGTAAATGATGGACTGTACCCTTTCATATTCTTAAATGTTTTATTGTGCCTGTCTTGTCTATTTATTCTTCTATGCCTATCATTAAAATCCTTTCAGATGTTTCTTTTTCATGGTTTATGGCTGCTCTAGCTGCTGTGAGTGCATGTTCTTATCACTATGTAATGATCTAAATAGCTAGTCCTGTACAGAAGATTAGGTGACATGTGCCAGTGTTTTAGTGCCTCAACTATTCCATGAAGGAAGGCTGTGTTATTTCCTAAAAGGGTTATGGCCTGTGTTTCAGTATTTTTCTTTTTTTTGTTCTAGTTGAATGTTTAATTAATTTCTTAATGTGACATCTGTCATTGTTGAGACTTCTGTTGAGGTTTATGTATCTCGTCGTTGTTTCTCCAACCTTACGAAGAAATTGTCATGTGATTACCCTTTCCAGACTAAACATTTAATGGGTTTTAGTAAAAATGTAGAAAAACAGGGTTGTAAAAACACATAATTAACTCTATAAATGTGACAATTCTTCCATTGCTGAAACCTTTAAGGTCAAGATCAAGATGGATCATACATGTAAAAGAGATGCAAAACAGTTGTTTTCTCTTTATTATTGGGTTTGACGCTGGAATTCTCAGAATGATGATCTGTCTCTGGGTCATGCAGAAAAGTCAAACACAAATGATTATCATAATTGTCCTGACCTTAAAAAACTGTGAATTTGATCACAGATCTTCTCATCTTCATCCTGACTGGCTATGTCAGACTTTTCTCAATTTTCGCTTTAGGAATGTGGGCTTTTTACGGTATCTTGTAGCTAATTTTCTGACCATGTATGAAAACATCAGTTCATGGGAAAGTGTCATGCCTTGTCTTGGACTACCACTTTGTATTTACTAAGTCTCTGCACTGTCCTTTCTTATTGTTTTAGTAAGATGTATAAATGGTGTGGATACTCATGGAACATTTTAGTATTGTTCAACTTTCCCTGTAGGGCATCCCTTATTGTCACTTTATTAAAAAAGTATAAAGTCTCAAACTAAGTTTTATCTTAGAAATCAGTTTTTAGGACTTCCCTGATGTTCTCAATAATATTTTCTTCCTGAGAAAGAAACTCCTTTTGTTTTTCTTGGTTTGCTTTTTTAGATATTCTCTAGTAAGACACTAGTATTTATTGAGTCTGTAGATCTTGCAGAAATAGGTGTATCTTTTGAAGCAAGGGCTGAAGGCTGTATGCTTGCTCTAGCATACTCCTGTGATTTACACAGCGGTATGCTAGAAATGGAAGGCCAAACAAATTGTCATGTCACTTATTGGCACTGTCTGACACCTATTAAAGGCATGGTAAATTCTAGTCTAGAAGTTCAATAGTGATAGCAGATAGTTACTACAAGTATCTCTGCTGGTGGATGCCTACACACTTTTTTCCCATCAGACATACCTGTAGAAAACTGAAATTGCTTTGTCTGGATCATAATATATCCTGCTGTTACGCAAAGATCTAATACCTAAAGCATAGTTGCCTAGAGTTTTCTAATAGATACCTTATTTGAAGAGCTTAATTATGATCTGCACAAGCTGATTTTTCATACCTGGAAATGGGTTGTAATGACCATCCAAAGGTGCAAATGCCACAGAATCCCATGACTGATACTCAGAACGGTTTGCTGAATCTAAAAATAAGAGTTAATATATTCATTCTCTGAGAGACAAAAAAACTACATCCCTGAAGAATACTCAAGGGATTTTTCCTAACACCTGACCTGCAGGATAAAACAAACAAAAAAAAAAATTTGAAGGGTTACCTTTCCAGCTCAGTTCAGGTGGATAATAGATTGTCAATATAAACCAAGCATAAATTATATGTTATATTTGCAGATTCAGTTGTTCTTAGCATAACTTCCACGCAAATTAATTAGATTTTTATTAAGAAAGACGGCTCATTCACTCATTGCTTTTCTAATTTCCTATTAGAGCGTTTTCACAATCATTTTTATAAATATTCATATCTAAGAAACTGATGCCAACCCAAGCTTCATGAACTTTATCTTCTGTACTCTTTTCTTCTTTGAATCAGCAGGAAATACATTCCCATTCTCTCTAGATCCCCTCACCCATTTTTTTTTCCTAATAATAATAAAAAAATTCATATACATGAAAAGACATACATCTTCCCAAAGTAAAAGTACTATCTCTTAAAGGAAATTCCTTAGGTTAGGTTTTAAGACTGTTTATAAGGGAAAGTTTGTTTCATAATATAGTCTGATTTTATAATTTTTCCCAATTCTTTCAGTGTATATTTTTTTTTACAGAATTTATCCTTGTCCTATCACATGTCACTGCATCATGAAGGAAATACAACCATGTTCTCTTCAGCACCATTTTATCACTTTCTTTTTGCTTCTGTTTATGTTGGGAACTGCAAAGTAGTTTAGTAGCTGGTTCTGCAACTTGAATTTCAGAAGCAGGCTGCTCTCACTTGTAATGGTTTGGCTGCGGCCGGCAACAAAAGAGCCACGTGGCTGCCCCTCCCCCCGCCACAGTGCAGAGGAGAATGGAAAGAAACAGGCAGAAACTGGTGGGTCAGGATAAGGGCAGTTTAACAGAACAGCAAACAAAGGGAACAGGAACAACAACGATATAGATAAGGGGAAAACACAACACAAACCGCAGAACCCAGAGAGCCGCTCCTGCCGCTGCGCACTCCCGAGCCGCAAGTGAGTTCCCGCCGCCCAGCTCCCCCCCACCGGAACCCAGCATGACAGCACATGGTATGGAATACCCGGCTCTGTTTGGCCAGGTGGGGTCAGCCCGCCCGGCTGTGCCCCTTCCTGGATTCTGGTGAAAATTAACCCTGTCCTGGCCAAAGCCAGGTCGTACTCCACCATGAATTATGATCTACAATGAAGAATCAGGTGTAAAATACATTGGCATTTTGTCTTCAAAATAAGATGAAAGAATTTTATAATGGAGGTAATACTCAGAAAGGCCTGTAATTCACCTAACTGTCTAGCAACTGAAACAAATTTACTGCTGATGGTGTTGTGAAGGGCAATAGTAAAGGAAAGTTTCTTTTCTAATGTAAAAAAATTCAACTAATGTTTATGTTATAATTGATCTGATTCAAGCTCCTCTATAGTAGCATAATAACTTCTTTTATTTGTTTGTACTTTACGTTAATTTATCCTTCCCTTGAAGTCATCTTTCACATTTCATCTGTAAATTACAATGACTTATGAGGTCTAATTTTATGAAAAAACTATTTGAAGGTTTCTAATCCAGTTGCTAGGAATCAGCTGATCCACTATTGGAGGCATCATCACACTGAGCCATACAGATTACACAGAATTTTGGGAACGTGTCACTGAGATACTTGTCATGTCCCAAAGGAAAGAAAGCAATTACTTGCAAAAAAGGTATATTTTTAGCTACCATTCATTTGGTTCCCAAACATTAGATCAAAAGTTAGGTGAGGTGTCTGAATAAGATGTGGCTCACTGACAGTTTTAGGAAGATGTAAAAGCAAGAACTCTGGACTAAGAAACAAAAGATGCTTGCACTGGTAAGGGTATGCTTATTTGGGAGGACAGCTAAAAAGCCAATATTAGATAAGGCTGAAAAAAGCAGAAAGGAAGATGTTCACTAACATGGTGTTCTTAACCATTTCTATTAATCTAGGATGTTGTTTTTCCCCCTTACAATATAGTGAATTTACAGGCTGCATTTTTGAGACATTTCTTCTCGTATGCTTCATAATTTCAAATAATTTTACCGTATTCTAATGGAATTTGGGGGTTATCTTCTTGTGTTCTCTTCAGTAGCAAGTAAAAAGTAAACAAAAATAAGGCATAAATGTAATCATTTTATCTCAAGGCCATCTGCTACATAATTTCTGTTGAATTCTTTCTTACTGTCATTTCATTCAGAGCAGTGTAGCAGATGGTGTGGGAACCATCTCATAAAGTACCTTAGTTTTCTTTTGTTTATAGGTATTCTAAAAAAATCTGTCTATAGATCATTGTTAACTAGCTACTCTATAGGAAACCAATAAACTTGGGCGAGTAGAATTAACAATTAATGATACAGATCCTATATCTTCGCTTATTTTAAATTATAGAGCCTTTTACAGAAGGAATTCCTCACTGAAACATTACCAGAGTATGGAATGACTAAAAACACCGTTAAAATTCCGGAATTTTCTGTAATAGACTATTATAACATTCACTTTCAGCCTTTGCTGTGTAAAACAATTAGTTTTAGAAACAAACACCATACTTTGGTGAAACTGAGTTTTACACAGGTTTACTAGTGTCCTGTTAGCTTTATGTAAAGGGATCTGCAAATGAATACAGTGCCAGGATTGGCTACTGAAGGAAGGAGCTGTAAAAGACAATATGCAATATTGATTGCAAATTCTCCTTGAGCCTTTGTCCTCTGGTATTTTAATGAGAAAGTTATTCTGAAGTGTGCATGCTGCATAGCCCTTGGCACTTAACTGAAATAGCCTAGTGAGGAAACCATGATCAGTTAAGAGAGAGAGAGAGAGAGAAAATAATTTCAGTCACAGAGAGATTCAGAGGTGCAAGATTACTCCCTGGTTTTACCCCTATTTTTCAGGACAATCTCATCTGTCTTACTACAGGGTAATCTTCAGAAGACAAACCAGCCAGCATCAGTGGCTGAAGGTGACTATCATCAGTCCTGCAGAAGGATTTCTGTTGAGGCAAGCGAGAACTGGGAACAACATCGTATGCCAATTGCCTTTAGGCAAACCTACATCAGCTCAAATTTTGAATCAATTTTTTTTTTATTGCTTATGCAATATTATAGTGTGTGCATAATATGCAGAGCAAGAATCACAGGAATTATGATTTAATATTATGTAATTACAAACAAATTCAAACCCAGGAAATAGCAGCTGAACTAAGTGCTGGATTTAACTTCTAAACTAAGAAGCAAGTTCATCTCACTGTTTATCCTGTTTTGCTTAAGTGTGATTGGTAACAACAGTTGGGATATCATTCAAATAAGTGTAATGAAGTCAGAGTTTTTCCCAATTAAAAATACTTTTAAGACTTGGAAAGGACTTAGAATATGTTCTAGAGTGTGGAAAGTTTTATACATATTTGTGGACAAAAAATAAAATGCTAGTAGGTAATTTAAATTATAAGATTGAACACACTAATAAATTCTGTTAAAAAGCTGTACGCAACATCATTTGTATTAGTGTGCTGTAGCCTGAGCATGAAGAAATGTAAGCCTTCAGAAAAAATGTCAATGGGACATTTTCAGAGCATTGAAATCTGAGGTTAATGTGTTTGGGAGTTTAAAAGGTGTTATAATGTGATTTTAAAGGTGTGTTATGGTTTTTGCTTTATTCTTTTTTTTGGGTTTTTAGAAAAAAGCAGATAAGAGTGGAATTTTAAAGCTATCTATTAGACTCCGAGAGACTATCTGTGAATATGAAAATAAAGTGGAGAATTGTCTTCATAGCTTTTGTGTGAGCATTGATCTCAGATACAAAAGTTTATGATAACTTACTCCATTTTGACACTGACAACAAAAACACCACCAAAGACACACAATGGAGAAAAACACCATGAAAAATCCATGATGAGGGCAAAACACGTGAAAGGGACTTCTATTGAGCGTGCATTACTTTGCATTCTTAGATCAAGCAAGCTGAGAAACAAAATACAGGCTTTAGTAGCTGTAAGATGCTGGGGTTTTCATCATGCAATCTCAACTTGAAAGTTAGTGGGAATTTTGCTGTTGACTTCAAGTACACACAGCAGTTTCTGTACTCATTTATGATGAAGAGTTGGAAAATCAAGGAGTGGTTTTAAGGAAATTAGTCAAGGGAAATCTAAGAGGATAATGAGGTCATAGGGACCAGGAAAAGTGTCAGATTCATTTAAAGCAATTTAAACCTGTTGTAGACTTCGACTAACCTCTATATTTGTGCCCATGTATGCCTTTAGGAAAATAATTTGGATCTAGTAAGAAAGTCAATCTGCAGGATTTTGCTAACAAATAATCTCACTTGTCTCAGAGAACGTCATATCTGAAAATTGAGTCAAATACATGAAAATTGCTTAATTGTGCAAAGATTAATTGTCCAACATTTGCTGTTGAGAACACTGATAGTTATCTGCTTAACAAATTTGTCTTAGTAGTTGAAGACAGTTTTTTTTGTCACAAAGCATGTGTCTAAAACACTCCTTACATATGTTCCTTTTGTCCTCATGTGGCATCTATTTCTTTTATTTACCCTTTCTACTTGTCATTCTTCTGTTCATTTGCTTTTGTAATACCCAATTTTAGAGACAGATGATTAAAACTCTGATTCTTATACAGGCAGAATGCCTGTACTCCACACAGAAGACAGACAGAAACTGCATTTGATGACTAATGTCATGTCTATATAACCTTGTTATTTTGGAACACATTCCAGCATCCCATCACAGAAGAGGTAATGAAATCAAATGAGTTGAACAAGGTCTGCTAAAACAAACAAAAATGCCAGCAGGGAATTTCTGTCCTATTTTAAGGCCAGACTGTTTAAAGAATTCTGCTTTTCTCATTTTTAAGTAGCTTCAATAAAAACGAAATTAATTAGGAATTTGATTCCTGCATGCACTATCACCACCCTCAAGTACTTCAGGAAATCCTTATACACAGGTTTTGAAGAACAGTATATAAATGGTGATGCTGTTGCACAGAAATTTTGAGTGCTGCCTGGTTTTTATCACTTCAGAATTTCCTTTCTTGTAAATGTTTGATAAAGTGTTGTAAAACATTCACTTCAAAGTTATAGAGCTTGCTATGCTAATCAGTCCCAAGTGTTCAGACTGACCAGACTACACTGTTTGCATACACAGAAGATTATTAGTGATATGATTGTCATCAGCTATATTTAAGACAAAAAGATACTCAAGACAGCATGTATTCACAACTAAATTACTTTACATTTGCAGATAATAAGAAACCGGCTCCTGAAATACAATTTTAAACCAGTACATACAGTTATGGGTATCAAAAATAAACTGTCCACTCATATGAATTCTGGTTTTCTATGAAACTTGCATTATTTTTACTGTACACCTTCATCTCTGAAAAGTCTTTTCCAGGGCTTATCCATTATTTCATTTGAATATCCATTGGCCTTAAATCACCTACTGAATAAAACACAGACATCTTTTGTATAATCATTTTGAATCTGAAAGGTTAAGAGCATGAAGATAGCATCATAATACATACATTTTTGTAAACATATTTAAAGGGCTTCTTTAGTGATGCACACTGTCTCCGGTGAGGGAATGTGTGGGTGGAAGATGATGAAAACTCGAAGTATAGAAAAGATCTTCTTACAAACTCCTAAGAGGGACCAAATTCCTTATCTCTTAAATTTTTACTGATACCATTAGTATTTTTCAGAACTTAATTGTTAGGGGTACATGTCAAGTACATACCTATCTGTTGAAAACAGAAGATATTAATTCTGAACTTAATGAGTCCTGCATTAAGAGTCAGTGTATTTCAAGGAAGAAACACAGAGTCCGGTTCGAATAAAGGTTTCTTCCCCTGTCTTCCATTCTGTCTTCTTCCCTTTGCTCTACTGAAAATATTGTTGACTGATTCTTACCTGTCACAGATTATTTTGGGTTTTTTTACGTGGGATCCTGGAGCTAGAAGTCATCCCAATGCCCCCTTCTGCCTGCCTGCTGTCGTGTCTGTCCAGGATGAACGATAGACTTGCAGAAATTGTTGTCCCTTTGCAGTCTACTTCTGACATAGTTAGCAAATGAGGGTAGATGCAAGGATTTACTCTTCTGCAAGCAGCCAGAAAGTACCTTAATTCAACAAAAATATTCTAAATATATTTTAGAATCTTCTCCATTAATTATACCACCAATCTGGCAGAGCTGTACAGTGCTTAATTTTTCACTTAAAAACTGCTATTGTTTTAGAAAAATGAGTGCAACTGTTGACTGCCATTTCTTCGTGAAATGTCAAAGTAATTATTCCTTATGAGGATAGAAAATAATTTCACTACGGATTTTTTTCTGGCTCTCCATCTTAAGCCAAAATTACCTCCTTTTCCTGTTTTTTTTAAATAAAAGTACTGTTCTGATTATACAAGTCAGCTTGTGTAACAACTTGCATTAGACTGTGATTTTTGGAAATAGTATTTCCTCACTGTGTCATCTTGTTAGATGCTGCTGTTGTCAGACTAACAATAGAACAAATCAGCATAGCCTTGGAAAGTAACTTTTGGTCAGAGCCCGCCTTCTGAGGGACCAGACAGGTAATCTGACATGCAGATACTCAGATTTACACTTAACATTCACTATGGAATCTCTAGTTGGGTGTATAAATTTTGTGAGTTCAAGTTGTTTCTGTTAAGAGGAAGCAACATGGGGCAGCTCTCAAGCATGAAAGAAACTCCTGACTCTCTTCTCAGTGAGATCTTCACTTTAGTCTGTAACACTTGTACTAGAATGAGCATTACCACACATTAATCAGTTACTCCTCTTATTTTAAGACAAACTTAGTCTCGAAACAGTGTCTTGAGATCCTACTATAAATTTCACTCCAAAAAGCTGATCTGTAAAAAGAGAAATGATAACATATACATTTTCGTTCCTTAAGCTTCCCAGAAAAATCTGTGTCAAAATGCAAAGGACAGTGTTTTCTTTTGGTATATTATTTACTCTCAAAGTTAATCATAGAAAACACACTTCGAGCGTAGAACTATTTGTAAAGAGTTCAATTTATAATTTTACTTTTATTCATGTAATCAATCATTAGATACGCTAGAAGACTGATGGAAAAGGGGGACTGCTTTTGTGAACTGAATTGTTCTTTGAATCTGAATGGTTTCTTTTCTTCCTACTCCTATCTTCATTCACATCATAAAGCAAATGCAAAGATATTTTTAGTACAAATATTGCTGGTATTTTTACTTAGAGTATACTACCAGGACATGCTCCTACTATGTGGTTTCAACTCAGACTACTGTGGTTTGAGAGTGTAAAGTACTCATAATGCCTATATGGACATTTCTCTTCAGGTCTTCCTTTTCTGCCTCGTATAAACAGTACTTAAATACGATGAACTTCTGTGTGAATCTAGCATGCTCTGCCAGTGCTTATATGCTGTGTAGTCTTCTTCATTCGTTCAAGTGTTTAATTAGATATATTCTGTTTAAAATTGTAGGAATGAACATGCTGCCATATTCCCTCTTTAGCAGAGGAAGAAGTACAGATGAAAAAACCCCCAAAGCGGTGCTTCTGCACACAAAGGGGAATACAGACACTAAAGGCAGGGGGCAGTATATATGCAAGGCCCTTTCAAATAAATACCTATCTTCATCCGGTGTTTACAATGAGTCTTACAATCTCCCTCTAGAAAATAATTACCCTGCATTACGTTTGTAGGTTTGATACTAGCATAGATTTGATTTGAAGTAGCCATGAAGAAACTAGTTTAGTGCCTATTAAGAGTTCAGTCCTCTTGTCAGTTCAGTTCTTTGGGGCCATCTCCAAAATCAACCTCACTTGACATTTCTGGCTTGTTGTTTCAGTGGACAGGACAAGGCCTTTGACACGAGTAGAAAACATACTGTTCTGGAAAAATTAACTTGTAAAATTAACACAGACTATATGTTATGGGGTTTTCCACTGAAGAGTGGTCTTCCAAAGAAGAGCAGATGAATTGAGCCTGTTTTAATTTGAGCCGCATGACTTTTGCTAGCATCTTACTTTCTGGATCAGGGTAAATAGCAGATGATAGAAAGTAGTTTACCATTTGTGTACCCTGGCCATGGATATTAAAGAAGATAAAAACATGTGACATAGAATAATTCAGCTGAAAAACATAGGCGATATCATTCTATTTTTAAAAAATAAATTTATATCTTAATATATGTCGATGCATCACAGTACAAAAAATCTAGGGAAACATGCTCACTTCCTTGAGCAGCTGTTTCATGCAAGAGAAGGAACAGAAAATATTGAAGTTTAGAAAGTATTACCACAGACATAATAACACTTCTTGAATTCCAATTCACCTGATCCCAAATCATTAAATGTATAACATATTGTAATTCAGAAAAGCTTAACATTAACTTTCTTATTACTTAGTATACAAATTACTTATCAATTAATATCTTACGGTTCAGGATAATCACAATTCTTTAAAAAGCTTTTTGTTTGAGAATCAGATAAAATTGAGACTTCAAGAAAAACAGTGCAGACTCTTTTCTGCATGATACCGCCTTTCATACATTTCAAAAACAAACAAACATAACATTTGTTTGTAAAACCTGAAGTCATTTTGACAACAGGTTCGTCTCAAAGTAGATAGAGAACCAGGGAACAGTTAATCAGAATAGGAGATCACAGGGGAAAAGAAGAAAGTGACAGTGACAGATATGTGCTGCTATGTTATTGGGAATAAGTGTGACCAGACTTGAATAATTACCAGGACTGTGGTTGCATAAAAGCACCATGCACAGGGAATATGTGAGAGGAGGAGGTTCTTTGTTTGCCTCTTAAAACCTTAAGTAAAAAAAAAAAATCAATAACTGTAAAGAAGTTTGGGATGACTTAACTGCTGACTGCTTCCTGTTTACAAATCAAGTAGCAGCATAATTTTAATCCTAGTAGACGTGTTACAGGCAATTCAAGCAGCAAAACATACATGATATTGCCTCAATAGAAATCTCACTCTAAGTACATATACATGATTGCATACAAAGCAGCTTGATTATGTATAATAATAATAAAATAATAAGTATTATAAATACATCTGCAGGAAATCTAAATGTGATATTTGGAGGGATGGACTATGCAAAGTGCGGAGAACAGCACATCATTGGAGTCCCTTTATGTTGTACATATTTGTGACATAGCATGATCAGTGTTCAGCTAGTGGAATATTGTACAAAAAGAATTATCAAAACTTTCGTTACAGTTGTTTGTATATAATATATATGTATATATATGCTCATAATTGTTGTTTACAAGGATATTATGCTGTGACTACTTAAAACTTCTATTTATGTTACTTTGTTCTTACTTATATTTCCATTCAGTGTTGAAACCAAGAAGACAGTAAAGGCATTACAGGTATATTGTGCACCATGTTGTCATCAGAGAAACCACTGAGAAGCCCAGCTTTGCCATCATCATGAAAGATCTGCTTCCAAATGCTCTATAGCATCCTGCTGCCCTGCAGCATCCTGTTGACTTGTATCATTGTGCCATATAACAGTGACTTTCCTAAAGTACTCATAACAGTGGGGTCCTGGTTCACAGAAACATTGCTAATCAGGATGGCATTACAGTGTCCTTAAGAATTATGCCTATTTATGGGATTTAACTCTATGCCAGAATCTTCTTTGAAAGATCCAAATCAAATATACCATTCCCTTAAGTCTGAAACAAGGCAATATTAGTACTTGTAACTAAAAAGGGGTGAAATAATATGTGAATCAGATCGTCTTTGGAATTTGTGTGAATTCATGTTCCTGTGTATATTCTGATCATTGTTTTGCAGTGGAATTATTATTTGATTGAACTGCAAGGTTCAGAACATTGAAGTAGCACACCTAGAATTATGTAGAAACTATGAATATACAGGTAGTGGTTAACTTAATCTGGAATGCAGCTAGAATACCTAAATTTTTTTTGTTGAGAGAGATGCGTGCTGACAGTACCATATAGCAACTCAATTTGAAAGGCTCGGGTTTGTCACACTGAGACTTGTAAATGGAAACAACTAGCTTTAGGACGTCAAGTAGCAGGAAAAAAAATGAGTAACTCCCGTGAGAACGGAGAGCCATGTCATGGTATTTGTTTCAATAGATTTCAACTTACATTTAGTAATATTTTAATTTTCATTCTGTAATATTTACTACTATGTGTAGATAGACCCAGATTTTTCCTGGCTTTGGAATTGCTGAAACCTTATATAAATTATTAATACATTCTAAAAAGATATATATTTTCCCTCGTGCTTTGGTATATTAATTTGCATTTATGCACAGCAGAAAAATCATCCTACAAATTAATGGAAAAATGTCACTTAGATTGATGCAGCTTATAGTTTATGAAGCTCCTAGAATGGTGGTTCTCGCACACTGAAAGGGCATTTTTAGGGACACAGCATCTCCATTGTAAGATACCTCAAGCACAGAAGAAGAAAATCCTCAGCCCACAGTTTCCATTTTGGTCAGTATCACATTTTTCTTCCTCATGGAAGGGTACAATGGATCCTTTATGGCAGCCCTGTAGATGTGTCCACATTGCATCAGAAATGCACTTCTGAAGCAAAACTCCTGATACCAATTATCAAAGCTCACTGTGCTTTGGTTTGTGTGAGCATGATATAGGAGTGCAAAAACTAGATTTCATTTGGATGAAACTCAACTGGAAACTACATTCCAGTTATTAGTGAGGGTTTGGTTCATTAGCTTTGGACTAGTCCAGGGCTAGTCTTTAGCAGAAACATTTGGAGCACATTTAATGTGGTTATCATATTCTCAGGACAACTCTTTCATGCTACAGACATGCTCTTGGCCCGTATTTGTCCATGCAGATGTAGCCATATGATGCCTAGATTTCTACCTGTAATAAGTGCCTGAATCATCTGTGTCCTGTGTTCAACCAGGACAGGGTTAATTTTCACCGGAATCCAGGAAGGGAATTCAGGAAGGGACACAGCTGGGCAGGCTGACCCAACCTGGCCAAACAGAGCCAGGTATTCCATACCATGTGCCATCATGCTGGGTTCCGGTGGGGGGGGCGGCGCGGCGGGGACTCACTCGTGGCTCGGGAGGGCTCAGCGGCAGTTTGGTCCAAGAGAGCGGTTCTGTTCTGCGGGCTCTGTTCTGCTGGTTTATTTTGTGTATTCCCCTTAGCTGTATCATTGTTGTTCCTGTTCCCTTTGTTTGCTGTTCTGTTAAACTGTCCTTATCCCGACCCACCAGTTTCTGCCTTTTCTTTCCATTCTCCTCCGCACCCCGGAGGGGGAGGGGCGGCCGCGTGGAGCTTTTGTTGCCGGCTCCAGCCAAACCAGAACAATCTGTAACACAGATAAGCTTGACCCAAATAGAGGATCTTATTCCTCGTATCTAGAAAGTCTTTAGTTTCTTACACGTTCAGTTATTCCATGTAACAAAATCCTGGAATGTAATGATATCATGCCAAAGTGCACAGAATATGAAGACATATGTTTTAACGTAGTTTATTGATTTCATGTGAAAATGTAAATCAGACATTTTTTGTATCTGTTTAAAGCACAAGTTTTATTTTGTCAGTAGACCAAAAAAAAAACCAAAACCAACCCCAAAGCAAAAAGCCAGTCCTGCTTTGATGAAAGTTGACCTGCAAAGGAAAGCAAACTAAGTTTGTGACCTTTCTTCTTTCGCCACAATGTAATCAGGAAGGGAGTATAGGGGGACAGGACACAGTGTGTCTGGTTCATATTTGTTGCTTAAATCTGGGGCTTTGCCTTAAAATCTGCAAAAGGAGAACATGTCATTTCCTCTATTTTTTCTATAAGCCTCTCAGAAATATAAAGAACAGGTCTGAGAGTCTTTAGGTCCATAACTGGAAGGGCCAGGAACCAAGTATCAGAGGGAAATGTCTTTCCACTAACAATTAGGCAAGTATTCAGACTACGTAACATTAACAAAACCAAATAAAATCATAAGTTTTAAATAATCACACTAGTGTTATCCCCCAATTTTCTGTTTACTGCTTTACTGCAGAGATATGCACTTCAGGAAAATGAACTTCATCATGTTTTAAGTGCTTTAATTCTGAAGGGTTGAATCTCTTTTAGCCCACTGATTTTTGTTCCTTTACAACTGTGAGGTTTTCTTTCTCCATGCTCCCCAAAAATAAGACTGCTGCTTGAATAACAATGATTATGTTGGATTCATCTGTTGGGAAAGAGGGAAGAAAAAACTTCTAAAAAAGGAAAAGAAGGACTTAATATATTAAATATTTTTAATAGTAGATGTTCCTTCTGCCTGTGATTATGAAAAAACCTGTGCTTTGTCCCACAGCTGCATACGATAGAAAACTACATAAGAAAACCATACACTTATTTGATTTAAAACTCATAGAAAAAATCCACCGAAATAAGCTTATTAGGAATGTCTGAGACTTTGAGTTCAAAATGAGGGATGAGGCAGTATGCACAGGCAGGAGCATTCTAACACCTTGAACTGAAAGGGACTCTGACCTAACCACAGGTCTCGTTAGGAAGGTGTGACTTAAGAAATGGTTGTTTAGTTCCTACTTAGAGAACAGTGCAGACCCCAGTTCAGGCTTTTTTTCACCCCTTCTCTGCTCATGGTTGTAGGTAAACACAAAACAAATCACATAGAACTACAATTCTGAGTTGTGTGAAGCCTCCCTCCACTGCACAGCCACTTTATGACAGTGATTTTTTCCCGTTGTTATAAGTATTTTATAGTAGTAGTCTTGATCTATACTAGCAAGAGTAAGAATAAAACCTAGGACCTTTTCCAAATTAAACCCAAAATTTAAAACTTTTTTTTTTCCAGATTGCTGTTGTCCACTGATATGTGTTGTCCACTGACATATGGATATATATCCTCCTCCAAGTGATAGAGGAGCCCACAAGGAGAGGTGCGATAATGGACCTTGTTCTCACCAACAAGGAGGGGCTGGTGGGGAATGTGAAAGTCAAGGACAGCCCTGGCTGCAGTGCCGTGAAAGGTGGAGTTTAAGATTCTTAGGGCAGCGAGGAGGGTGTGCAGCAAGCTCGCTACCCTGGCCTTCAGGAGAGCAGACTTTGGCCTCCTCAGGGATCTGCTTGGTAGAATACCATGGGATAAAGCCCTAGAGGGAATTGGGGCCCAAGAAAGCTGGTCAGTATTCAAGGATCACCTCCTCCAAGCTCAGGAGCAATGCATCCTGACCAAGAGGAAGTCAGGCAGAAACACCAGGAGGCCTACACGGATGAACAAGGGGCTCCTGGCCAAACTCATGCAGAAAAAGGAGACCTACAGAGCATGGAAACAAGGACAGGTAGCTTGGGAGGAATACAGAGAAATTGTCCGAGTAGCCAGGGAGCAAGTTAGGAAAGCTAAAGCCCTGACATTTAAATCTGGCCAGAGATGTCAAAGGGAACAAGAAAGCCTTCTATAGGTATGTCAGAGACGGAGGACTAGGGAAGATGTGGGCCCTCTCCGGAAGGAAGCTGGAGACCTGGTTACCAAGGATGTGCAGAAAGCTGAGGTGCTTAATGAATTTTTTGCCTTAGTCTTAACAGCAAGTGCACTAGCCACCTTGTCCAAGTTGCAGAAGACAAAGGTAGGGACTGGGAGAATGAAGAATCGCCCACTGTAGGAGAAGACCAGGTTTGACACTGCCTAAGGAACCTGAAGTTGCAAAAATCCGTGGGGCCTGCTGAGATGCACCCGCAGGTCCTGAGGGAACTGGCGGATAAAGTTGCTAAACCACTCTCCATCATATTTAAGAGGTCGTGGCAGTCTGGGGAAGTCCCCACGGACTGGAGAAGGGGCATCATCATCCCCATTTTTAAAAAGGGAAAAAAGGAAGACCCGGGGAACTACAGGCCAGTCAGTCTCACCTCTGTGCCTGGCAAGGTGATGGAGCAGATCCTCCTTGAAACCATGCTAATGCACATGGATAACAAGGAGGTGATTGGGAACAACCAACATGGCTTCACCAAGGGCAAATCATGCCTGACCAGCTTGGTAGCCTTCTATGATGGGGTTACAGTATTGGTGGAAAAAGGGCGGGCAACTGACATTGTCTACCTGGACTTGTGCAAGGCATTTGACACTGTCCCGCATGATGTCCTTCTCTCTAATTTGGAAGGACATGGATTTGACAGATGGACCACTCATTGGATAGGGAACTGGCTCGATGGACGCGCTCAAAGAATTGCAGTCAATGGATCGACGTCCAGGTGGAGACCAGTGACGAGTGGTGTGCCTCAGGGGTTGGTACTGGGGCCAGTGCTGTTCAATATCTTTGTCGGCAACATGGGCAGTGGGACTGAGTGCACCCTCAGCAACTTTGCCAAAGACACGAAGATGTGTGGTGTGGTTGACACTCTGGAGGGAACTGATGCCATTCAGAGGGACCCTGACAGGATGCAGTGGTGGGCCTGCATGAACCGCATGCAGTTCAACAAGGCCAAGTGCAAAGTCCTGCACATGGGTTGGGGCAGTCTGAAACACAAGTATAGGCTGGGCGGAGAGTGGCTTGAGAGCAGCCCTGAGGAGAAGGACTTAGGGGTACTGGTGGATAAGAAGCTCAGCATGAGCCGGCAGTGTGCACTTGCAGCCCAGAAAGCCAACCGTGTCCTGGGCTGCATCAAGAGAAGCGTGGCCAGCAGGTCGAGGGAGGTGATTCTGCCCCTTTACTCCACTCTCGTGAGACC